>Ga0210394_10000056_pt1 | contig 276277 bp, 251 predicted proteins | sample IncBWC12MmetaG_FD_160121 | JGI IMG/M metagenome (GOLD analysis project Ga0210394, IMG submission 160121) | Forest soil microbial communities from Barre Woods Harvard Forest LTER site, Petersham, Massachusetts, United States - Inc-BW-C-12-M | ecosystem: Environmental > Terrestrial > Soil >... | reverse complement strand
GAGTACTTTGAATCGGTACTTCGGACACCAGACGAAGTGATACTGGAGCGAGTAAAGGGCAGCGATGCTGACTCTGTAGCGATTGTCAATCACACATCGAGCGTAGCACGGAAGCTAGAGATATGCAAGAAATCGAACAGAAGGAGAACCGCATTCCTCTGCCCCCTAAAGCGAGCAGTTCCCTGCGGTTTTTAATCTATGGAGTGGGCGCAAACGCAGCAGAAATGGAAAGACTTGCTTCGCCTGTGGTCCTTAGGGAGCCCGAACTGAAGTCGCAAGAGCTGCTAAGGAGATTTCCTTAGGTTCCTAGACTCGATGCGAGGCCTAATCGCCGCGCACTCGGAAGCGATCCATGTGCCTTGACGTGCTGGCCAGAGTTTAATCCAAGAAAAGTTGGGAGCGGTTTGCGGTCAAGTCCTGGTGAACGCATTGACCGGTAAAGCGGGTGCCAGTACGAAGAAGTCAGGTTAGGCGACTCATCGGGACTTACAGGAGTTCAGGCGCTCCCGGATGAGGTGGTGTTGCATCGCTTGGTGCGTGGCTGATGTTGCTTATGCTCGGCACGGTGGCGACGCGATCCGGCGCGTCGGAGTTACGTTGGATGGCGTGTCCACGGGCGGGTGGCCTGCCGTCGTGGATGCGGGAAGTAAGTCCGAGCTGCTTGAAGATCCAGATGGTGTACCAGTTGCAGTCGATTTCATACCACTTCAGGCCGTGTCGGGCCGAAACCGGGTAGGCGTGATGGTTGTTGTGCCATCCATCACCGAAACTCACCATTGCCACCCACCAATTGTTGGTTGAGGTATCGCGGGTCTCAAAGCGGCGCGAACCCCAAATATGCGCGGCGGAGTTCACGATCCACGTCGCATGAAGTCCCACGACGGTGCGAAAAAAAACGCCCCACAGCACCAGGCGAAATCCACCGATGGCGTACAGCACCACCGCAAGGATCGCCATCGGCGCCAGATGGTACTTGGTAAGCCAGACATGAACTTTGTCCTCGGCCAGATCGGGGACGTAGCGTTTTAGTGTTGCAACGTCCTGGCGCAATGCGTTTCCACACAAGACCCAACCCGCATGCGACCACCATTTGCCATCGCGCGGGGAGTGCGGATCACCTTCCTTGTCCGCGAATTGGTGATGCTTACGATGGATGGCTACCCACAGCAGAGGGCCGCCTTCCATGGCGGTTACGCCGCAAATCGTAAGAAAGTACTCAAACCACTTGGGTGTCGCAAAGGAGCGATGGGTGAGCAGCCGGTGATAACAGATGCCGAGTCCCAAGGCCCCGGTCACCCAGTATAACCAGAGCGCAAGGAGCAGGCCGGTCCAACTGAAGAAGAAGAGCGCCGCCACCGCGCCGAGGTGAAAGATCGCCATAACAGGCACAATCGCCCAGTTCAACCGATTCTTGCCAGATAGATCGTTCTGCGCACAGTTCTCCTGCAAGACGATTGAGGTGGTCATTGGCTCCTTATTTCTTATGGCAAGCCGCTCGGAAGAAGTCTGTTCGAAATTGCACACATTCGGAAATACGGATTCATCGGCCGCCCGGTTGCCGTTGCATCGAGCGGTTGAGCCGGTAGCCTGAAGCGGACAAATGTGGGGCCGTCAAAGCACTTTTCAATGGAGAGGCAACTATCCTGTCCACAAGCTTGAATGTCAACCTCCCTGAGGTCCTTAAAAGCGTGCGCACCAGACCGCTGTTCGTAATGCGCCTGGACCTGCGAAAGGTGCTGAACATCGGCGCGACTCCCGGCGGTGTCCGGCGCATCGGTGTGCTTGCGGGTGGCTCGTTCGAGCGGGAACCTTTGTCCGGCGAAGTGCTGGACGGTGGCCGCGATTGGCAGGCGGTCGACGACGACGGCGCCACGACTTTGAATGTGCGGCTTGTGCTGAAGACGGCGGATGACGCATTGATCGGCATGACTTACCAGGGCGTGCGCCATGGGCCACCTGCAGTCCTGGACAGGATCGCGAAGGGCGAGGTGGTGGATCCGACGAGCTACTACCCCCGCATCAGTGCCTTGCTAGAGACTGCGGCCCCGAAATACGACTGGATCAATCGCATCGTTGCCGCTGGCATCGGACATCGAGAAGCCAGCGGGCCGATTTCGAGCGTATTAGAAGTGTTGTGATGGGCGCGCTGGCAAACGAAAACTGTAATCACCGGACCGGTGATATTCCTGGTGGCGGAAACTTCGCCTACATCACGGCCGTCTGGATGATTCAGATGGGAAGTAACCCAGGCCCGCGGCAGAGGTTCTAGCGCAAGTAGCGCACGTCCTGAACGGCGACTGGAGCGCATTTTTTCAGCCCTGCTTGAATCGCGGCGTCGAGATCGGAATGGGGAACCGGAGACATCTCCGCGCCTCTAAAAAATTTCTCGGCGCGCGCGGGGCTGAAAAGATTTGTGACACAAATGCGTCCGGCGGAAACAAGCGCAGAGACGCCAGCGCGCTCGGTGGGAAATGCGTGCGCGAGTTTTTCATATTCTTCCACCGCCTGTTCCCAGCGCTGCACGCGCTCTAGATAGCGGCAAATTTCCAGCCAGACTCCGCGTGGCAACTTGTCACCACCCAGGTTCTTGTACATTTCGTAGTCGGCCGCCGCGGCTTCCAGTTCTCCAGCCATTACGCGCAGCCGGCAAAGAACGGCCAGAGTCTGCTTTTGCCCAGCGTAGTCCTTTTTTCGTTCCTGGACCTTGAACAAGAGGTCCCAACCATCGACCGATTCCGGCTGTTCCTGAACGAGCTGGTGCAGGCAGGAGATTGCGCCCTCGATATTATCCTCGGCGAGCAGATTGTGCGCGCGAACGATTAGAGGGTCGGCGCTCCAGCTGACTTTTGCTTCGATCGCCTGGTCAGCGGACTGCTCGAGGCCTGAAGTGCGCAGCAGGAATGCTCCCAGTGCACCGAAGGCGAAGCCACCGATGTGCGCCCAGTAGGCAACTCCCGCCTCAACCCCGAGGACGCGAGCCAGCATGCCTGAAGACAAGTTCATGAGCAGCCATATCGGCAGAATGACGTACGCCGGAACATCGAATTTTATAATTTTCACCCAAAGAACCCAGCCGAGGCGTATGCGCGTGGTGGGAAAGCGTACCAGAAAGGCTCCCATCAAACCTGCGATTGCTCCGGAGGCCCCGAGCGCGGGCATGAAACTGTGCGGAAAGACGGCCCCGTGTACTGCCCAGGAGAGAGCGCCCGCCACGAGGTAGAAAATTGGATAGATGACGCGTCCCCAGAGGTCCTCCAGGATCGTCCCGGCGATCCAGAGAAACCACATGTTGAAAATGAGATGGAGCCAGCCGCCGTGGAGAAAGTTTGCCGTTACGTAGCTTTGCGCGTAAGGATGCACGGAGTGAAAGGCGTAGTTCCAGGCGATGGAGCCTGCCTGCTGCTGTGCGAGCTGCGTGCAGAGCGTGTTCATCTCCGTATTCGCGTCGCTCGCGGAAAAATCGCTGCCGTGTATCTTTCTGTCCCACGAGTCAAGGAAGTGGTCGCGGTCGGGATCTTTCATCTGGGAGTAGGAGTCGGCGTATGCGAACTTGTAGGCGCGCACGATTTCGGACGCGCCAGGAGTCAGAGGCGCATCGGGGTAGATGGCGCTGAGCAGCATGATGTGGAGTTCGGTCTGCCCCATCTGCAACATTTGGCCCTGCATGGGGCTGTTGGTGACGAGGAAAATGGCGGAGCACAACACGATGATGGCGGTGGTCACCCAGGGCCAGCGCCGGCCGCGCAAGTTTTCGTGGCCAATGGGAATGATCATCGGGCCGGTCTCCTCTCGACCGTCGCGCGCTCGTTGCTCGCCGGTTGCTCGCCCGCTGTTCGAGTGTCTCGGCGTCCGGGGCAGTCCAAACGGGAAAAAGCGCAGCAAACGGTGTGCTCAATTGTCGTGGGGGTAAACGCCGATGCCAATAGGACTGTGGCACCTGTGCGTGTTTAGAAGGTAACCATTTCAAAAGCGGCAAACGGATCGCAGCGCTGGAACCAATAACCAGCCCCGACAGACCTTCAGTGCCGGGCTAAGGCGTTAATCCAATTTTTGGAGTTCTTGCACAGAACTTTCCCGCTGCCGCGACACGCGGAAACCGGCGTGCGTGGCAGCCACGGATCGTCCGCGTTCCCGCTCCTAGCCATCCCCGAAAACACGAAACCCCCGGTGCCCATCGCTGGACACCGGAGGCTCATGCCACTCTCGGTGCTAACCGGGAGGCTAACTAACGACCCGGGGAGTTGAAAGAGTCGAAGTCAAAAAAGTCGAACAGGTCGTCCAGTGCCGGGCTATTCAACGGCGCATAGGACTCCTCCAACTGCAACGGGTTCCGGAAGTTGTCCCGGCTGCGGTGCGTTACAGGAGGCAGATACCAGTTGCGCTCAATGAACTTGAGGATCGATACGTGATCGGGATACTTGTGTGAGATATAACCGGTGGCGCGCAGAGGCAGGTACTGCGGGTTCGCCACCACGAGCAGCGGAATGCGCGTGCCGTCGCCGAAGAAGTCGAGCGGCTGCACATAGCCGGAGTCGTAGTAGCCGCCGCCTTCGTCCTCGGTGATGAGGATGACGGTGTCCCGGGTGTACGTCGGGGATGCCTCGACCTGGTCCACGATATTCTTGACGAAGCCCTCGAACAGATCCAGCTTCGAGGAGGACGGACGGCCGTCCACATACCCGCTGGGCTTGACGAAGGAAACCGCGGGCAGCGTGCCGTTTGCGATATCTGAATACAGGTTCACCGTATCCTGGATATGCGCCGAGGGTCTGGTTCGATTACGCGGCCTGCTGCGAGCGCGAAAGAGCTTGCCACCGCTGCGCAAGCGGAGTAACCAAGCAGCTGAAATGTCCAGCGATGTTTCGATTCCTGCGCGGCCTCTGAATTTGCACACCTATGCTTGGGAAGATGCGACCGTGGTGCGTTGCACCGGCCGCCTGACCGCCGAAACTTCACAGCAGCTGAAGACGGAAGTGAAGGCTCTGCTGCCGGCGAAAAGGCGGTTGATCCTGGACCTCAGCGAACTGGCGTACATGGACAGTTCCGGTCTGGGAACGCTGGTGGGACTTTACATATCGGCGAAGGGCGCAGCATGCGAACTGCAGTTGCTGAACCTGAGCCCGCGGATCCGCGAACTACTCAGCATCACGAATGTACTCTCCGTTTTCGAAACCTGCGGCCGCACCGGCATGCGCTTGCCCTGATAGGGAAGTACTCATCGCTTGCGCTCTGGCCTTTCTGTCTGTTGCTTCCCTGAAGCTGCCATCCCTGGTTAGGAGTTCGTGCCGCCGTCAACGGTCAGATTCGCACCAGTGATGTACGACGCTTCGGGACGAGCTACAAAGGCTACCAACGCGGCCACTTCGTCAACAGTTCCGAAGCGCCCGAGCGCCGTATTGGCCTTTTGCGGCACCGCCCAATCGCCCGCCGCAGGATTCAAATCCGTGTCAATCGGACCGGGCTGGACATTATTGACCGTGATTCCGCGGTGCCCCACTTCTCTGGAGAGCCCCTGCGTGAACATCTTGATGGCTCCCTTGGTGGCCGAGTAGGCCACAAGGCCCGGCGTCATCATGCGCTCGCCCACGCATGAGCCGATCATGATAATGCGGCCTCCGTTCTTCATGTGCTTTAGCGCCGCTTGCGTCGCGACGAAGGCGCCGCGCACATTGAGGTCAAGCATGTGGTCCATGTCTTCGAGCGTCGTCTCTTCGAAGCTCTTCGGAATGGCCGTGCCGGCATTGTTCACCAGGATGTCGATCCGGCCGAACGTCGCGGCCGTCTTTTCTACCGAGGCACTGACGGCGGCGGCATCCGTTGCGTCCGCCTGAATCGCGATCGCCTTTCCGCCGGCGCGTTCGATCTCCCGGACGACCGCTGCAGCCGCGTCGGCGCCTTTGGTGTAGGTGATCGCCACATCCGCACCGTCCGCGGCCAGACGCTTGGCGATTCCCGCGCCGATGCCGCGCGAGCCGCCCGTAATGAGTGCAATCTTTCCTTCGAGTTTCTTGGACATTGTTTTCCTCCTATTGCTTTTGATGTTGCTCGTTGACGATGGACTCGCGGTCGAAACTAGACGTGGGGGATTTGTGAAACATTCCAGCCGCCGCCCAGGGCTTTGACGAGCAGGACACTGGCGGCCAGGCGCCGAGTCAGAATATTTACTGCGGTGACTTCGTCGGCGAGCGCGGCGCTTTGCGCGGTGGTAACTTCCAGATAATTGGTGACTCCGCCGCGGTAGCGAGTGATTGAGAGCGAGAGCGAGTGCTGCGCGGAGGTGACGGCTGCGGCTTCTTGATCGGCTTCGCTTTCGAGAATGCGCAGCGCCGCAAGATTATCTTCGACTTCCTGGAACGCGACCAGCACGGTCTGGCGATAATTGTCCACCGACTGATTCCACGCAGCCTTGGCTTGATCGGACGCGCCGCGGCGGGCGCCGGCATCGAACAGAGTCTCGGCGGCTTGACCGCCGAGCATCCAGAAACCGCTGGGTCCCTGCAGCAACGTGGTGAAGACCGCGCTTTCGAAACCGCCCGAGGCGCCCAGAGTGACCTGCGGAAAATACGCGGCGCGGGCCACGCCGATCTGCGCGTTCTGTTCCTGCACGCGTCTTTCCGCCGCGGAGATATCAGGGCGGCGTTCCAGCAGATCCGATGGCAGGCCCGAAGGGATTATGGGAGGCGGCGCGGTGAGCGGAATGGGCGGCAGGCTGAACTGCGACGCAGGCTTGCCGATCAGCACAGCGATGGCGTGTTCGAAGGCAGCGCGCTGAACGCCGACGTCGGTAGCTTCCGCGCGCGTGGTGTCCAGAATTGTTTGGGCCTGGGCGACGTCCACAGCCGAAGCGAGGCCGCCGTGAAAACGGCTTTCCGTCAAGTTGAGCGCCTTTTCGAAGGCCTCTACGGTCGAATCCAGAAGTTGTTTCTGCGCGTCGAGTCCGCGCAGCTGAAAATAGTCGCCCGCCAGTTCGGCGTGAAGACTGAGGCTGACGTTCGCCAGATCCGCGCCGGTGGCTTGCGCTTCCGAGCGGCTGGCTTCGACGCTGCGACGCACGCGGCCCCAGAGGTCGGGTTCGTAGGAAACGTCCACGGGGATGGTGTAGGTGTTGTAGTCCTTGGATTCGGTGGGAGCATTGAAGAGCGGTTGGTTGGGAGCGAGGTGGGTGCGCGTGACCGAAGGGGTCGTGCCGACGTTCGGGAACAGATTCGAGCGAGCGATGTGCAAGGCGGCGCGCGCCTGCGCGAATTGTTCCTGCTCGGCTTTCAGAGTCTGGTTGGAGACGTTGATCTTCTCTTCGAGTTCGTTCAGTTGCGGGTCCTGATAGATTTCCCACCACTTGCCTTTCGCGACCGCGTCGCTGGGCTGCGCTTGCTTCCAGTTGGCGGGAGTTTCCTTGAAGTCGGTGGGGACCTCGGCCGTGGGACGAACGTAGTTCGGCCCTACCGTGCAGCCCGCGAAAATTGCGATTGCTGCGGCACACAACGCCGCCAGGCGCGAACGGCGCGGCAGGCCGTGGCGCGCTGGCGTGCAGTTGTGGCGCGCGTCAGTGAGGTTGAGGCGCTGCACTGCCCGAGCCTCCTTGCGTATTCGCTTGCGCGATCTGCACTTGTTCTCCGTCAACGAGCGAATCGGGCGGACTTACGATCACCTTGTCCGCGTCGGTGAGGCCCGAGACAACTTCCACGGTGGCGCCGAAATCGCGGCCCAATACAATCGTGACGAGCTTGGCGCGATTGCTATTTTCGACGGTGGCAACCTGCAGGCCTTGCGCGCGGAAGATGAGCGCGTTTACCGGAAGAATGTAGGAAGGAACTTCGGTGGGCAGCTTCAGATGAACTTCGGTGAAGGCGCCGGGAAGCAGCTCTCCGGTGGAATTATCAACGTCCACTTCCACCAGAAGGGTGCGGGAAGCCAGGTCAATGGCGTTGGCGGTGCGCACTAATTTTCCCTGGAATTTCCGGCCCGGAAACTGCGCCAGCGTTAAGTCCGCGAGGATACCGGGCTTGGCTGCCACGGAATATTGCTGCGGGACGTTGATATAAACGCGCAAAGTGCGGATCGCAGCAACGTGAAACAGTTCCTTGGCGACGCCACCCGACGAACCGGAGTCAATCAATTGGCCCACGTCGGTATTGCGCGCAGTGACGACACCATCAAACGGCGCATAGATCTTCTCGAAAGATTGCAGGTCTTCGAGCCGGTTCACATTGGAGCGCGCCGAATCCACCGTGGCCTTCTTCGCGGCGTAGTCCCCTGCGGCATTGTCCACATCTTGAACGGCGACCGAGTCGGTATTCTTCAAGCCTTCAAATCGGTTGAAGGTGATTTGGGACAAATTTAAGTTCGCCTGTGCGGTGTTCAGGTCTGCGCGCGCTTGCAGAAGTTGTTGATCCACTTCGGGCGTTTCGATTTCGGCGAGTAGCTGGCCTTTTTTCACGTGGGCGCCGATGTCGAAGTACCAGACTTTCAGGTAGCCGTTCGTGCGCGCGTAGATGGGCGCGTCAATGAATGCCTGAATGTTGCCGGGCAGGATGATTTCCTGCGCCGTCGAGCCGCGCTTGGGCTGAATTACCCCGACGGCGGGAACGGCGAGCGTGTCGGTTTCTTTTTTCAGGGCGGTCTTGGCACGCAGGCGCGGCACGACTCCGGCGACTACGATCGCAATCACGACGATCACCGCGATGATGGCGATCAGCACTCCGTGGCCGGATTTTTCCCCGCCGCTGTGGTGTGGACTCGGCTGCGGTGATTTATTTTCAGCTGGCTCTGTCATTGCGTCCTCTTGAATTTGTGCTTTGCGATCTTTTGAGCGTGCTTGGTCGTTTAATCTGCCAGCCGTTCATCCGGTGCGGCGGCTGGTTTCTGCTCGCGCGCACCGTGCACGATACTGAAAGTTACCGGCACGAAAAACAGCGTTGCCACGGTGGCGAACATCAGGCCGCCAATCACAGCGCGGCCCAACGGTGCGTTCTGTTCGCCGCCCTCGCCCAGGCCCAGAGACATTGGCAACATTCCGATGATCATGGCAAGGGCCGTCATGAGCACGGGACGGAAGCGCGTGAAGCCCGATTCGGAGGCGGCTTCCGCGGCGGTTTTCCCTTCTCCGAGGCGTTCTTTCGAAAAGCTGACGACCAGAATGCTATTGGCGGTGGCCACGCCCATGCACATGATCGCGCCGGTGAGCGCCGGCACGCTGACGGTGGTGCGCGTGATGAAAAGAAACCAGACAATCCCGGCGAGCGCGGCGGGCAGCGCCATGAGAATAATAAAGGGATCCAGCCAGGATTGAAAGTTCACGACAATCAACAAATAAACCAGCACGATGGAAAACGCCAGACCCCAGAGCAATCCGGAGAAGGACGAGGCCATGGTGAGAATCTGCCCGCGAACAATGATCTGCGCGCCGCGCGGCAAATCTTTTTTGCTGCTTTCGATGATCGGTGCGATTTCGCGAGAGAGCCCGCCAAGGTCGCGGCCCTGCACCGCGCCGAAAATATCAATCACCGGCATGATGTTGTAGTGCGAGACCACGCCCATCTCCGCGCCACGGCTGAAGGAAGCGACGCTGGCCATAATTTGGGACTGCGGCGTGCCGGGGCCGGTGACTGGAATATTCTCCAGATCCTGCAAAGTATCCGCCTGGTATTGTGGCGTTTGCGCGGCGATGCTGTAGCTCACTCCGGTGCGCAGATCGAGCCAGTAGTTGGGCGTCGTCTGAAAACTGCCGCTGAGTGAAATCAGCACGTTGTTGGCGACGTCACGCGTGGAGTAGCCGATCTGCTGCGCTTTGGTGCGGTCCACTTCGATGTGCAATTTGGGCTGGTCGAAGGCCTGCTGAATGCGCAGGTCTACGGTGCCGGGCACGAATTTCAGGCGGTTCAGCAAGTGGTCCGCGAACACCCGGTTGGCCGCAAGATCGCGTCCGAGGATTTGAATATCAATGGGAGCGGGAAGGCCGAAATTGAGAATCTGGCTGACGATATCCGCGGGCAAGAAATAAAAAGTGACTCCGGGAAAATCCTTGGCCAGTTCGATGCGCAGATCGTGGACGTAATCAGCGGTGGGATGATGATCCTTGGAAAGCTCGGCGAGGATATCCGCGTCGCCGGTGCCGATCGGTGCGGAATTGCTGTAGGAAAGATTGATGCTGCTGTAGGGCAGGCCGATGTTGTCAATGAGGCTGACTAATTCGGACGGCGGTATTTGTTTGCGGATGACCGCTTCCACCCGGTCGCAAAGCGCGGCGGTTTCCTCGATGCGCGTGCCCGTCGGGGCGCGCATGTGCAGCTTGAATTCACCGCTGTCCACTGCGGGGAAAAAATCCTGGCCGAGCAGCGGTAGCAACGCAAAGGAAAGCACGCAGAAAGCCAGGAAGCAGATGGCGAAAATCACGCGGTGGTGGATGCAGCGTTCGAGCAAGCGATGGTAGCGATCGCGCAGCCCGTCGAAATGATGCTCAAACTTCTGTTGCATGCGCACAAAGGGATTGGAGGAGGCTTGCGCCGGCGCGCTGGGATCTTCTTCGGTGCGCGCCTCCAGCAAATATTTGGCCATGGTGGGGACGAGGGTACGGGAGAGCAAGTAGGAAGCCAGCATGGCAAAACAAACCGCTTCCGCCAGCGGAACAAACAGATAGCGTGCGACGCCGGAAAGAAAAAACATGGGCACGAACACGATGCAAATGGCCAGCGTCGAAACCAGGGCCGGCACGGCGATTTGCGAAGCGCCGTCCAGAATCGCCTGCACGATTTCCTTGCCCTGATCGATGTTGCGATTGATGTTTTCGATTTCCACGGTGGCGTCGTCCACCAGGATACCGACGGCTAAGGCGAGGCCGCCGAGCGTCATGATGTTGATCGTTTCGCCGAGCGCGCTGAGAACGATCAGCGAAGTGAGGATCGACAGCGGAATCGAGACCGCGATGATCAGAGTGCTGCGCCAACTTCCCAAGAACACCAGAATCATGAAGCCGGTGAGGCAAGCGGCGATGATCGCTTCGCGAACCACGCCGACGATGGAGGCTTTCACGAAGATGGATTGATCGGAAAGCGGATTGATGACCAGCGCGGGCGGCAACGTCGCTTTGATCGAAGGCAGCAGCGATTTCACGCTGGAGATGATATCGAGCGTGGAAGCGTCGCCGGATTTCAAGATGGTCATGAGGGCCGAGCGCTGGCCGTTGACACGCACTATGTTCGTCTGCGGAGGGAAGCCGTCGCGCACGTTCGCGACATCGTGAATATAGATCGTGGTGGTCCCCACGGTTTTGACGGGAAGGTCGTTCAATTCCGGCACGGTGGCCGGCGCGCCGTTCATATCCACTTCGTACTCGAACGTGCCGATTTTCGCGGTGCCGGCGGGGAGAATCAAGTTCTGCAGGTTGATGGCGCTAACGACGTCGTTCGGTGAAAGGCCTTTGGACTGCAGCGCTCGCGTGTTGAGGTCTACCTGAACCTGACGCTGCTTACCGCCGTAAGGGTACGGAATTGCTGCGCCGGGTACGCTGACTAATCCAGTGCGCACGAAATTCAGGCCGATGTCGCCGAGTTGCTGCTCCGAGAGTCCTTCGCCGGCAAGCGCCAGCTGTAGAATGGGCACGCTCGAGGCGTTGTACTGGATGATGAGAGGAGGCGTTGTCCCCTGAGGCAGCTGACGTAAGAGAGTTTGGGAAACTGCGGTGACCTGGGCTACCGCGTTGCCGATGTCCACGCCGGAATGAAAAAAGATTTTGACGACGGCGATTCCGTTCAGGGATTGCGATTCGATGTGCTCGATGTTGTTGACGGTGGTGGTCAGCACCCGCTCGTACTGAAATACGATGCGGTTGGACATTTCCTCCGGCGACAAGCCGGTGTAGTTCCAGAGAACGCTGACGACCGGAATATCAATATTCGGGAAAATGTCTGTAGGCGTGCGCAGAATTGCTACCGGCCCCAGAATCAACAGCAGGATGGAAGTTACGACGAACGTATAAGGCCGTCGTAACGCAAGTCGAACAATCCACATCGATCAAAGGCTCCCGAATGCCCAGCAAGTACGGCACCTCCGTCCTTCGGAGATTTACGAACCCGCGTGGGGAGGTTCAGTATCGCACGTCCGAACTCATGGTGAACGCCGGGGTTATGGCATACGTCAACAGATTCGCGGCGAAGCTAAAGAGATTCAAATCGAATTGACGGACATATCTTGGACGGATGGGTTGGTAATCTGGTTACGGCCACGGAAGAAATTGATTCCGCGGATGTTGCGGCCCGACTGGCGAGCAGGCCCACAGCCATTTCTGGCCGGTGGCAGTGCGAGGTTATGCGGCCAAATTGGCAGGCCGCATGGCGGAGAATGGCACGGCTCTGCGCGCGAAAAACCGGGGGAGTTGCCTGGACGAAAAAATATCCACGACGACAGTAACTTTCTGTACCCCGCGGGGTTGTTATAGACATCTAAGGAGGTGGGTCCGCGCTTTGTTGTGTCATCGATTGCGTCAGGGGCGCGGAGAACTCGGCTAGAGGGCGGGAGCCAGGAGAAGCAATGCCAGCCATCGTGATAGTTCTTATCTTTCTGGTGCTGTTCTTATTGGCCTTTTTGGTCGTGCTCATCGGACCCATTCTGGGATTAGGTTTTGCAGTGTGGAAGCACGGCAAAGGCGAAGTGGCGCTCGGATCGGCAGCCGGCTCGCGGGAACAAACCTCCAAATCTTCCGACGACTAAGCGTCACAGATTCGTTGCTTCGAGTATCCGATCGGACCGACGCAGCCCAAAAATCTGGGGACAAAGCCGCCCTTAGACCGCACGCTGGCCTTAGTACATTAGTACCATTAACAGGAAACTTACTTCTCTGATTTCCTCAAAGACCCTGCCGCTCGGGAGAATTTCCTTACCACTTGAGACACTTCCCCTTTGTTTACATGAACTTCTAGGCCGCGAATAGGACTGCTTCGGGCGAGAGCGGCGGTCTGGTTGGCAGGGCGATTGCGTACTACCGCTGCGGGGAAGACTTTCGGCAATGGGGATTGCCGAACCGTAAAAAGGGGAAATGGGGAAAGGCTGGACGCACGCTGCGGAATTCGCCGGAAAAATTGATCGCCGTCGCCTGGGGGCATTAGCGTTTCTGCTCGTGCAAAGCGTACTCGTATCGGTCGTACTTCCGTATCACTGTGGGCGTGGACATCGTACTTCTAGCGATGGGAATGTCTCCGCGGCATCGAAACAAGCTCCTGCCGACAGCAATTGGTTCGCGCCAAATCCGGAACTAGCCAAGACAGACCGCACCCTCTACCCGTACTCCGTGATTCCCGGCGGCGTGAGGAATTCGGCCGAGCTGCGGAACGCCGTCGTGCACGACGAAGTCGTGGCGCAGCACTATTCGGATTTCGATCTGCGCGCAGTGCGCGTAGCACGGTTGAACCAAGCGCGCGCGGTGTTCGTCTCCTATCGCGTTGGCAGCCGGATTTTCTGGACGAAGAACAGGCTGAATCTGCCCGCGGGCGAAACGGTGTTAACCGACGGCGAGCACATGGCCAGAACCCGCTGCGGAAACCGCATTTCCGAAGCTCCGGTGGCGCCGGTGCTGAACAGCGAGCCTTCCCCGGAAGCAATGGAAGTTCCGGCGGATGGCGGATTGCTGCCTGCTGCGGAGTCTGCGCCTGAATTGCCGCTTGTCGTGCCGCCTACGACCGCGATTGTCCTGCCGCAGCAAGCTCCTGGATCCATCTTCGTACCGATTATTCCGCCACTTTTCCCAATCGGCGGCACACCATCTTCTCCGGGAATCCCTTCGGGTCCGCTGCCACCGCCGCTCGTTTCCCCGCCACCACCACCGCCTCCTCCACCAATCAGCACTCCGGAATCTTCTGATTTTCTGATGCTCATCGCAGGTGGGGCATGCGTTGGGCTGCTGCGCAGAAGGGCTCGAGCCTAACCTTCCGTACTTTTTGCCTCGCACGCTCTATCGCTCCATTGTGTAATTCCATTTCTTGACAAAATTTCTGTGGCGGGATATGCAACGTCCACAAAGTCGGCTCTGGTAACAATCCCGTGCTGCTGCAAGGGGGCTGGTATGAGTTGGACGCAGGTTTACGATCCCGCCGGGATCTGGTGGGTGTCGACGCTGATCGCAGCGCTTCCAATCCTGGTTCTGTTCACATTGCTGGCCGGCCTGAAAGTGAAGCCGCATTGGTGCGCGATTGCCGCCGCGTTTACGGCGGTGCTGCTGGCGACTTTAGTTTTCAAAATGCCGGCGCTGCTGGCGGCATCGGCGTTTGCTTACGGCGTGGCCTACGGGATTCTGAAAATTGCCTGGATCGTGCTGGCGGCTGTGTATCTCTACGATATTTCGGTGGAGACGGGCCAGTTCGAGATCATGAAGGAATCGATCGCGGGGATCACGCCGGATCGCCGGCTGCAAGTTCTGCTAGTGGCGTTTTGCTTCGGCGCGTTCATCGAAGGAGCAGCGGGTTTTGGAGCGCCCGTGGCGATCGCGGGCGCTTTCATGATCGGGCTGGGCTTCCGGCCGTTTCACGCCGCAGCGTTGAATTTGATCGCGAACACCGCGCCGGTGGCGTGGGGTGCGATTGGAACTCCGGTGCACGCGCTGGCGGCGGTTTCGGGTTTGCCGGAATCGGATTTGAGCGCGATGATCGGGCGCATTCTGCCGTTTACGGCAGTGATCGTACCGTTCTGGCTGGTGCGCACGATGGTGAGTTGGTCGGAAACTCTTGAAGTGTTGCCCGCGATTCTGGTGGTGGGGATTTCATTCGCGGCGACCCAATATGTGTGGTCGAACTACCGCGACAGCAATCTGGTCGACATCATGGCTGGCGTGGTCTCCATTCTGTGCACCATTATTTTCCTGCATTTTTGGAAGCCGAAAAAAATCTGGCGCTTCGATTATGACCGCGAGCGGGCGAAACCGGCGGCTGTGGAAGGAAAACTTGCGGACGACATGGGTGGTGAGTGGAAGGCCAAGGAGTTCGATGGATACGTGGCGCCGCGCAAATACCCCGCCGGCACGGTTGCGAAGGCGTGGATGCCGTTCGCGGTTTTGTCGCTATTCGTGCTGACGTGGGGGCTGCCCTCGGTGAAACTGGCGATCAACAAGGCAACGACGCCCGCGTTTATTGTAGTGCAGGCAGACGGCAAGGTGCGGCCGGGCGCTCCCGGATGGAATTGGCCTTATCTGCACAACGCCATCACGCGCGCGGCGCCGGTCGTGACCAAACCCACTCCGGAAGCGGCGCGCTACGATTTCAATTGGCTGTCGGCGACGGGTAGCGGCTGCTTTTTGGCTGCGATTGTTTCCGGGTTGCTGCTCGGCGTGAGTCCGTTACGATTGATGAAAATATTTTGGCGCACGCTGGTGCGCATGCGATTGGCGATGATCGCGATTTCCTTCATGCTGGGGCTGGGATACGTGACGCGCTACTCCGGGCTGGATGCGGTGCTGGGCCTTGCGTTCACGCGAACGGGATGGCTCTATCCGTTTTTCGGAACGTTTCTCGGTTGGCTGGGCGTGGCGTTGACCGGGAGCGATACTTCTTCGAACGCGCTGTTCGGCAGTTTGCAGCGGATCACTTCACAGCAATTGGGAATTGATCCAATTTTGATGTGCGCGGCGAATAGCGCGGGCGGCGTGATGGGGAAAATGGTGGACGCGCAATCCATCACCATTGCCACGTCAGCGACGGAGCAAGTGGGCAACGAAGGAATTATCTTCCGATTTGTGTTTTGGCATTCGATCGCGCTGGGTTCGATCGTGGGCGTGATTGTGATGCTCTACGCTTACGTGTTTCCGCATTTTGTGCCGCACGGTTTGACGTTTGTGAAGTGATCTCGCCTCGCGCCGGGATGCGCTTCCAAACGGCGCAGCTAGTTTTTCGCGAGGGGCTTTCCGGCTACGCGAATTCCCTCTTGAGCCACAGCCAGATTGCGGACCGTCGCGGATAGGCCTTTTCGTTCGAAGTGACCCGCGATCGCTCTGCCGATTTGCGCGAAATTCTTGCTGGCGAGTGCGATCACGGTGGGACCGGCGCCGCTGAGAGCGACGCCTAGCAGGCCGGGCATGCGCGGAATCGCCAGAACTTCGGCGAGTCCGGGGATCAGCGCCTGGCGAAAGGATTGATGCAGGCGATCCTGCATGGCGTCCCAAAGCACGTCGTAGCGTTTGTCGTCCAGGGCCGCAAGAAACAGAGCGGAGCGTTGCAGATTGTGCACCGCAGCAGCGTGTTCAACGGCCTGTGGCAAGGCCGCGCGTGAAGCGGCTGTCTGCAAAGTCATTTTTGGCGTGACGGCGACGACACGGATTTGCTTCGGCCATTTTTTGCGCAGTGCGACGACGTTACCATCCGCGCCCACGAAGGAGACGACCAAGCCTCCGCGCAGCGCCGCTCCCACGTTGTCGGCGTGGTGTTCCATTTCGGCGGCGAGCCGCAGAGCGTTTTCTTGCGTCAACTTTTTCCCGCACACGGCAAAACCCAACGCGATGCCGGCGACGATGGCTGCGGCGCTGCTCCCCAAGCCTCCGGCGATTGGGATTCGGTTCCGCACGGCCAGCCGAACGGGCGGCAAACGCAAGCCGTGGCGCTCCGCCGCATGCCGCATAGCCCGCAGGATCAGATTTTCTTCCGGCGCGCTGGGTAGTGCTGCGCTGCCGTCAACGCCGCTGCTGCGCGCTTCGCTGCGAGCGCCCGGGTCGGAGTGCACTGTGGCTCGCACGGTGAGAAACAGCTCCAGTGCCAGGCCAAAGCAATCGAAGCCCGCGCCCAGATTGGCGCTGGATGCGGGGACTCGCACTTCGTAGGAACAGGGCTTGGACTTTTTCATCGATGCTAGTGCCATCGCCGGGAATTTCTGCAACGGTAGTACGTACTTCCTGATGCAGTCCCCTGCTCTAGCGGCGGCTCTCCAGACTTTTCAAAATGGCGGCCTTGCTTGCGGCAACTTTTTCGGGAGCGTTGCGAAACGCGCCGACAATTGGCACGGACTTTGCTGCTCCTTCAGCGGTCAGGGACTCGAACGATAACGTGCCGCGATGATAGTGGCTCGCGTAGTCGGGATCTTTCAGGACATGTCCGGTCAAAACCGCGACCACCGATTCGTCCGCGCGAATTTTTCCGGCAGAGACCAGTTTCCGGATGCCCGCCACCGTCGTTGCCGACGCCGGCTCGCAGCCGATACCGTCGCGGCCGATGATGGCTTTGGCGTCGGCGATTTCTGGTTCGCTGACGGTGATAATGCTGCCGCGCGTACGCAGGACCGCGCGCAGCGCTTTCTTCCAGGAGACGGGAGCGCCAATTTTTATGGCGGTGGCGAGCGTGCGCGGATTCGCGACCGGCGCGATTTCGTCCGGAAACGCTGCGTCTGCGGCGATTTCTGATGATTTCAGGCCAGCAAACAAATGCGCGAGGGGCGCCGAGCCTTCGGCTTGAACGATGCTGATCTTCGGCAAGCGATCGATCAAACCCAGGCGCCGCATTTCGTCGAAACCCTTTCCGAGCGCCGCACTATTCCCCATGTTTCCGCCCGGAACGACCAAGTGATCCGGCACGCGCCAGCCGCACTGCTCGAGAAGCTCGAAGGCCACGGTCTTCTGCCCTTCGATGCGAAAAGGATTGACGGAATTCGCAATGTAAATCGAGGGCACATCGGCAAGTTCTGAGATCAATCTCATGCAATCGTCGAAATTTCCGGCGATCTCGCAAACGACGGCGCCGTAATCCATGCTTTGCGCGAGCTTTGCCGGGCTGATTTGGCCCTGCGGCAGCAAAATCGCGCATTGCAGTTCCGCGCGTGCGGCAAAGGCGGCGAGGCTTGCGGCGGTGTTGCCGGTACTGGCGCAAACCACGGTGCGCGCGCCGAGCAATTTCGCCTGCGTGACGGCCGTCGTCATGCCCGTGTCTTTGAAAGACGCAGTGGGATTGCAGCCCTGGTGTTTCAGGCGCAGCGCGGCGAGTCCTGCGTATTTCGCGGCGCGCGGAGCGTCGTACAGCGGCGTGTTGCCTTCAAAGAGCGTGACGACGGGTGCGTCATCGTCAAACGGCAGCAGTTCGCGGTAACGCCACACGCCGCTGCGGTCGCGTGGATCGTGCGACGCCGCGCGCGCGCGCCAGCGCTCGCGAAGATCGGCGACAGCTTGCAGCGGTTCGAGCGGGATTTCGATTTCCAGTGGCCCACCGCAACGAGGGCACACGTAAATCGGTTGGCGTATCGCAAACAGAGCGGCGCATGCAGGCACGATGCAACGTTGCACCGCCGATGTGCCGGCCTGCTGCGCCGTTTTTGCGATGGCGTCGCTCATTTTGAGGCGGACGAGGTTTCCTGTGCATTGCGCGTGTCCAGCGCAAACTCCTGATGCACGGCCAGCAGCGCTCTCTTCATGTCCTGGCTGGACACCACAAACGAAATATTGGTTTCCGACGAGCCTTGGGCAATCGCGATTATATTTATGTTTTCGCGGCCCAGCACGCTGAAGGTGCGCCCGGCCATCCCCACGGTGCCGCGCATATTTTCGCCGACCACAGCGACGATGGCGATGTTGGGATCCAGCGTGATGTGCTCGACTTTCTGATGCATCAGGTCCTGGGCGAATTGCTGGCGCAGCGCGTCCACGGTGCGTTTGGCGTCGGAGGAAAAAACGATGAAGCAAATATCGTTCTGCGACGAGGACTGCGAAATCAGCAGCACGTTCGCGCGCACATTGGACGTCGTGGAAAATGTGCGGCCGACCACGTCGGGCAGGCCGACAATTCCCGGGCCTCCGACGGCGATCAGCGAAACATCGCGAATGGCGGTGAGCGCTTTCACTCCGGCGCTGGATTTGCGGCCCTGCGGCGTGATTTTTGTACCGGGGTGTTCCGGCTCGAAGGTGTTGCGAATCCATACGGGGATGCCGGATTGGGTGACGGCGCGCAGCGTCTTGGGATGCAGCACCTTCGCGCCGAAATGCGCGAGTTCCGCGGCCTCGCGATAGGAAATTTCCGGGATCGTGCGCGCACCGGGGACCAGACGCGGATCGGCGGTCAGTACGCCGTTCACGTCAGTCCAGATAATCACTTCATCCGCTCCGAGCGCGCCGCCTAAAATGGTTGCGGAGTAGTCCGAGCCACCGCGGCCGAGCGTGGTGAGCACGCCTTCGGCAGTCGCGCCGATAAATCCAGTGACTACCGGAACGATCGCTTGCTGCAGCAGCGGGCGCAGGCGAGCCTCGCAACGGATTTGCGTGGGCTCCATCAGAGGTTCGGAGGCGCCGTGATAGGAATCGGTGACAATCAATTCCGTGGCTTCGACGGCTTCGCTGGGGACGCCGCGTTCACTCAACGCTCCTGCAACCAGAGGCGCGGAGAGGCGTTCGCCGAGGCTGGAAACGGAATCCAGTGTGCGCACGGTGAGTTCGTGGATGAGCGCGGTGCCTTGGCACAGGCGGTGCGCTTCGCGGAGAAGTTCCTCGATGCCCAGCGCGATTAAATTTCGTGTTTCCGGATTCTGAATCAGAATTTTCAGTGCTTCGAAATGCTGTTCGCGCAAAGCTTCCAGCAATTCGGTGGCTCGCTCGCGATCTCCAGTTTCCGAACACGTAGCGGCTTCGATCAGGCGGTTCGTGACGCCACTCATGGCCGAGACGACCACCACGAGCGGGCCTACGCGCGAAGCTTGCGCGACAATTTCGGCGACGCGCGCGATGCAGGAAGCGTCGCCCACCGATGTGCCGCCGAATTTCATGACCTGCAAATGTGGCTTCATTTGGGATAGACCTGTGGCGAGGCGAAACGATGTGGCCTGTAGCAAATGTGGCTTTTGGAATGGCCGCGCCTGAAAAAACTATACACTACTGCGGCGAATTCCGAGAGGGCCGCAAGGCGAGGGTGTTTCGCAAGCAAAAAGAGCGGGGAGTGGGGAAGGAGATTTGTAAGACAATGCGGAGGGAACGTGCGGAAATCGAAAAGCGAGCCGCCGAGAAGGGATCTGGGCGGCTCGCATCCGAAACTGAGGCGGAACGATTACGGTCGGGCGGCCAAGGCTGGGATCAACACCTTGGATTGCGGCGTGCCAAGACCGGTGACGTAATCGTATCCGGCGGAGGCATCGCATATCGTGCCGCAGGAACCATTGGTGCCCGTGGTGACCGCGTGGAAATTGGTGCTCAGGCTCGACTTTCCAACCGCGTACACGGAGGTGCCGGTTGAGCTCAGGTTTGCTTTGCGGGCAGCAACGCGCTGTGAATTGGTGATAGCGATCAGTGCCGCCCACTGCGGTGCCGCGGCGCTGGTGCCTCCTACCTGGAACCAGCCGCTGTAGCCGCTGACTCCGACGGAATCATAAACGGCGTAACCGGTTCCGGGATTAGCGTTGTAGGAAACGTCCGGCACGCCGCGGGTTCCGTGCAGGTCGTCCGCGATTGGAAACTGCGCCTGGGGGAGCGGCTCATACTCGTACTTGCTGAGGCCGCCGCCGCTGCCGCTCCACGCTGATTCGCTGCTGTAGTTTCCCGCTTTATCCAGCGTGAGAGAAGTGCCGCCCACCGCGATCACCTCCGGCGACGCCGCGGGATAGTTCACGCCGCTGCCATTATCCCCGGAAGCAGCAAGGAAGGTGACGCCCGTGGCTACAAAGTGATTGTCCAGACTGCGCTCACCGGAAAATTCCGCGGACGCCCAGCTCATCGAAACGACCGATGCGCCGTTGCGCACCGCGAAATCTACGCCCGCGAGCAAGTCGCTCAGGTTGTTCGAAGGCGCTTCGACCAGCATAATCTTGGCTTGCGGCGCGATGGCGTGGGCCCACTCGATATCCAGCGCAATTTCGACGGCCCAGTTCGCATTGGCGGCAGGCTTGCGTCCACTGGAGTAAAGCTGGCGGAAGCACCCGCTGCTGGTGGTGCAGGCCGGGAGGTTGAATTGTTTGCTGAAAACGGTGAGGTCGCTTGCCGCGTTCGCATCGTCGTAAGCGTCGACGAGCGCGATTGTCTGGCCAGCGCCCTGGTTGGTGATCAGATCAAAACCGTAGGCATGGCGCATTTGCGGTGGAGTGAAAGCCGTCGTTGGCGGAGTGCTCAGGCTTGCGCCAGCGGCCTGATGGATGTAGTAATGAGGGCCCATGAAAGCGATAGGGTCCGGCCCGTTTTCGCCCATATGTATCTGCAGATAAAAGGGTTGCTGTGCTTGCGCCGCCTGGCTGGCGACGAGAATGGTGCCGGCTGCGATCAGGCCCCGAATGATGCTGCGGACTCCCCCAGATTGCATCGAAACCCCCGTTTGACCTACCCCGCTGCGGCGCTACTGAGTTGCGTTTGCTTGCTTGCAACTTGGACAGGATAGCTTTCAGCAGCGACGTCAGCGATAGGCCGGTACTCTCAATCGGCTAGTACCAACGTCAGAGTGAAGGAAGTGTGCCGAAACCAAACACGACAGCGGACGCACCACAGGATTTATTCGAGCGGCAGACCTACGTAATTTTCCGCGAGCGATTGCGCCGCGGCGCGTGAGCTGGTGAGGTAATCCAGCTCGGCGAGCTGGCGGCGGTGGTCGAAAGCGTTCTCGTTGTCGAAGCGATGCAGCATGGAGGTCATCCACCAGGAGAAGCGTTGCACTTTCCACACGCGGCGCAAGCAGGTTTCGGAATAAGCATGGAGCAAGTCGCGGCGGCCGGTCGAGTAAAAGTCCGCCAGGGCGCGGGCCAGGATGCGCACGTCGGCGACGGCGAGGTTCAGGCCTTTCGCTCCGGTGGGAGGCACGATGTGCGCGGCGTCGCCGGCGAGGAACAGGTTGCCGTACTGCATCGGCTCGACGACGAAGCTGCGCATGCCGGTGACGCCTTTTTGCAGCACGGGGCCTTCTACCAGCTTCCATTTTTCTTCGGCCGCCAGCCGGACTTGCAGTTCCTGCCAGATTTTAGCGTCGGGCCAATTCAGAATGTCCTCGTCGGGACGGCACTGGAGATAAAGGCGGCCGATGTGCGGCGAACGCATGCTGAGCAGCGCGAAACCGCGTTCGTGGTAAGCGTAGATGAGCTCTTCGGAAGACGGCGGCGCTTCGGCGAGAATCCCCAGCCAGCCGAACGGATACACGCGATCGAAAGTGGTGAGAATGCCTTCGGGCAGCGACGGGCGGCAGATGCCATGATAACCGTCGCAACCGGCGACGAAATCGCAAACGAGTTCCAGCGGTTCGCCATCTTTGCGAAAGCGGATCGCGGGTTTGGAAGTCCGATTCGAGTTATCGAAATTGTGGATGCTGGTGTCGGCTACTTCAAAGTGAACCTGGCCGCCGGCGGCGAGCCTGGCGTCGGTTAGATCTTTTACCACTTCGTGTTGCGCGTAGATGGTGACCGCTTTTCCGCCGGTGAGGTCCGCGAAATCGATGCGATGCGTGCGGCGGCCGAAACGCAGATTGACTCCGTAGTGCACCAGGCCTTCGCGCTGCAGGCGTTCGCCCACGCCAGTTTCTTTCAGCAGATCTACCGTGCCTTGTTCGAGAACACCGGCACGCACGCGTTCTTGCACATACTGGCGGCTGCGATTTTCGAGAACGACGGATTCGATGCCGTGGAGATGAAGTAAGTGCGAGAGCACCAGGCCTGCGGGCCCGGCTCCGATGATGCCAACCTGCGTGCGCATATCGTCTAACCTCGAGCCGTTTCGCTGCAACGATAGCAGAAGCAGTGCGCGTCGCGGAACGATATCGTGAAGTGAGGCAAATAGTTGGAGGGTCGCGGACGCGGGTGTTACCATGCGACGTTGCATGCGGACGATTTTTGTGGGACTGGATTTTCGCGCGCAGCTGCGCTGTTCGTCTCGGGGGCGTTAGGCGATGTTCGTAAGCAAGAAGCATCTGCTGGTCGAATGGGGACATTGCGACCCGGCGGGAATCGTGTTTTATCCGCAGTACCTGGCGTGGTTTGACGATTGCACGACCGCGCTTTTTACCAATGCCGGGATGCCTACGCGCGCTTTGTTCCGCGCCCATGCGATTTTGGGAGTTCCTCTGGTGGATGTGCGCGTACGGTTTCTGCTGCCTTCGACATTCGGTGACGAACTGCTGACGGAATCCACGGTGACGGAATTTCGCCGCAGCAGCTTCATCATCCGGCATCAATTCTTCAAGGCCGGCGCGCTGGCGGTAGAAGGATTTGAAACGCGCGTGTGGGCCGGCACCGATCCCGCGAATCCCGAGCGCATGAAATCGCGTCCGCTGCCTGCGCAAGTGATCGAGCGGCTTTCCCAACCCGGCGACACAGCACGAGAAGGCCAAGCGAAGTATTAAAACTTTCACGCGCCAAGAGCAGGACAGTTGCTACGTGAATTGCAGCGGCTTCGGTTTTGCAGGGTCGCTGTAGTCGTAAAATCCGCGGCCGGCTTTGCGGCCATTCCATCCCATCGCGACCATGCGCTTCAGCAGCGGCGGAGGCGCGAAGCGTCTATCCTTGAACTCATCGAACATGATATTCGCGATGTAATAGGTGGTGTCGTGTCCGACGAAATCGAGCAGCGTGAGCGGACCCATCGGATGGCCGCAGCCGAGCTTCATGGAGTTATCGATGTCCTCGATGGAGCCGACGCCTTCTTCGAGCGCCCGCACGGCATCGAGCAGGTAGGGGACGAGCAGGCGGTTGACGATGAAGCCGGTGCGATCGGTGGTGCGCACGGGCGTCTTGCCGAAGCGGGCGGCGAGGGCGACCGCGGCTTCATCTACTTTGGGGTCGGTAGCGATGGTGCGGATTACTTCCACCAATTTCATTACCGGGACGGGATTGAAAAAGTGCAGTCCGAGGAAACGGTCTGGACGCTGCGTGAACATGGCCATTTCGGTGATGGAAAGCGACGAAGTGTTGCTGGCAAAAATGGTGGGCTTGGGGCAAATCTTATCGAGCGCGGTCCACAGCTCGCGTTTTGCCGGTAGCTGCTCGATGATCGCTTCGATGACCAGGTCTGAGTCTTTCAGATCTTCCAGATTCGTGGTGCCGCGCAGACGCGCGCGAACCTGATCGCGCTCGGCGGCAGCGAGCGTGCCCTTGTCCACCAGGCGCTGCAGATTTTTCTCGATGGATTGCAAACCTTTATCGAGGAGAGGCTGGGAGACCTCGCGGACCGTGACCTGGCAACCCGACTGAGCCGCTACTTGCGCGATTCCTGAACCCATCAGGCCGCACCCTACGACTGCAACTTTTTCGATCGGCATTTATGATTCCTCCTGAAATTGGCGGCACTGGAAATCTCGCAATGCGGAATCAAGCGCTGCACGTCAATATCGCATCAACGCCCGGCATCAATCTCCGCAAAAACTTCCTGCGCCAGATGGAATGCCGCGTTGGCCGCCGGGACGCCGCAATAGATGGCGCTCTGCAGCAGCACTTCCTGAATTTCCTCGCGCGTGACTTTATTATGCAGCGCGGCGCGCACGTGCATGCGGAATTCATCGCCGCGGTTGAGCGCGATCAGCATCGAAAGCGTCAGCAGGCTGCGCGTGTGGCGCGAAAGACCGGGGCGCGACCAGATTTCGCCCCAGGCATAGCGCGTGATCAAATCCTGAAACGGCTCGCTGAAGGAACCCTTGGCTGCTTCCGCCTCGTCCACATGCTCGTCGCCCAAAACTGCGCGGCGCACTTTCATTCCCGCAGCATGACGCTCACGCTCGTCCATTACTTCGCCTCCTGTTGCCCGAGGAATTTCAGCAGCGCGGCTGTGAACGGCTCGGCTGCTTCAATATTCGAAAGGTGCGCGGCGTCCAGTTCGACGTATTGCGCCCCCGGGATTTTTTCCGCGATAAATCGGCCGTCAGCGGTCGTCGTTGCTGCGTCTCGAGTGCCGGAAATCACCAGCGTCGGCAAACTCACGCGCGAAACTGCTGCGCGCAGATCTTCGTCCCGCAATGCGGCGCCCGTCGCAGCGTATCCCTCTGGCGGCGAGTGCAGCAGCATTTGGCGTGTGGCCTCGACCGCGGCGGGCGCGCGCTTTGCGAAATCTTCGGTGAACCAACGGGCGATTACACCGTTCGCGATGGCCGTCATGCCACCTTCGCGGACGGCCGCTATGCGCGTGTTCCAGGCGTCCGTCGTGCCGATGCGCGCCGCGGTGTTGCAAAGCGTCAAACTCTGGAAGCGTTTCGACGCATGAATGCCGAGCCACTGGCCGATCAATCCGCCAACCGACAGGCCGCAATAATGCGCGGTGGAAATTTGCAGCGCGTCGAGCAAGCTGACGACGTCGCGGGCTAGACCTTCGATCGTATACGGCCCGGGAGTGACGTCCGAGAGGCCGTGCCCTCGCGAATCGTAGCGCAGGACGCGAAACTTCTCTGCGAGTGCGGGGACTTGCGCGTCCCACATCGCGAGATTGGTGCCGAGCGAATTGGAAAACACCACGACGGGAGCGCCCGCCGCGCCGTCCAGCCGGCAATGCAATCGCGCGCCATGAATTTCGGTATAGGTCATGTCGACAAATACGCGAGCAATAATTTATCGGTTCTTCTTTTCGTCAGCCAGTACTTGCTGAATCATGGATGCGGCCGAGCCCGTGTAGTTCCGTGGATCCAGCAAGCCATCAATTTCCGCGGAAGAAAGACGCGCGCGCACTTCCTGGTCTTCCAGCAGCAGATCGCGCAGCGGACGGCCGGATTGGAGCGCGCGGTGCGCGGCACGCTCGACGAGTTGATGCGCGGGCGAGCGCCCGATGTGCTTCGCCAGTGCAATCGCCACGGCTTCACTAAGGATCAGGCCGTGCGTCGCGCCAAGATTGTGCGTCATGTGTTCTTCGAACACTTCCAGGCCGTCGACCACGTGCGTGAGATGAGCCAGCGCGCCGGCAGCGAGCAGAAAAATCTCCGGCAGCGTTTCCCATTCGGCGTGCCAACCACCCAGGCCACGTTCCTGTTCTTGCACCATCGCGGTGAGCAGCACGGAAACCAGCGCGGGAACGCGAATCGCGGCAGCGAGGACGACCGCGGAGCCGACCGGATTGCGTTTGTGCGGCAGAGTGGAGGAGCCGCCGCGGCCGGATTCCGCAGGCTCGAGAACTTCTCCGACTTCGGTTTGCGCGAGCAGCGAAATGTCACGCGCGATTTTTCCCATTGTCCCTACCAGCAGGCCCAACCTTGTGGCGACTTCCGCGAAACGATCGCGATGCGTGTGCCAGGGAATGCTGGGTAGCTGCAATTTCAATTCGGAAGCCAGTGCGGCGGCCACGGCCGGGCTTTTGTCGCCGAGTGCGGCGAGAGTGCCAACCGCGCCGCCGAATTGCAGTGTCGAAACTTCCCTGCGCGCGTTTGCGAGTCGCGCCTGGTGGCGATGAATTGCGTCCAGCCAGCCGGCGACTTTCAGGCCGAGCGTCACGGGGCTCGCTTGTTGCAGCCATGTGCGGCCGGCGAGCAGCGTGGATTGATGCTTTTCGGCGACGCGCGCGAGTGGGCTCGAAAATTGCGCAAGTTCGCGCTGCAGCAAATCGAGAGCTTCGCGCAATTGCAGGACGAGGCCGGTATCAATCGCGTCCTGACTGGTGGCGCCCCAGTGAACGAAGCCGGCAGCTTGCGCGTCGGATTTCGCGACGGCCGCGGTGAGCGCCTTCACCAGCGGAATCGCTAAATTTCCGGCGAGGGCTGCTTCGCGGGCCAGCACATCCATCGCAAATCGATCCGCACTGCATTGCGCGACGATGGGCGCGACGGAAGCATCGGGAGCGACACCCGCGCGCGCCAGTGCTCGCGCCAGCGCGGCTTCAAAATCGAGCATGCCCTGCAACCGGCGACGATCCGAGAAGATTTCACGCATGGAATCCGTGGTGAATAGGGGATCGAGCAGGCGGACTGTTTGTTTTTCGCTCAAGTGGTTCAAATCCCGGCGCAGCGCCGGCCGATGAACGCGCGGCGCTTTATTTCTTCATGAATATATCACCTTACGGGCGGCCGCTTGACGCGCCTGCGGCGTGATGGAACCGCGCGACCTCGTTGACCGCGCGATAAGCCTGATCGATGGCTGCGTTGGTGTAGGCAAAGGCCTCCGCATCGGAATTTGCAATTGAGATGCGCCCCAAGGGCTGGCGGCCGATGACGCAGGGCTGCTGATCCTCGGGCCAATCAGGATCGTACAAGGAATTGTATTCGTAGGCGTAGCCATGCGGCCAGCGATTTACCGTGATGGCCTGAATATCCGCGGCCGGATCGAAACCTCCGGGACCGAGCATCGCGCCGAGCTGCTCGCGAATATTTCGCTCGAACGTCGCGAAGCTGGTGTTCAGAAGCTCGCGGCGGCCGGCCTTTTGCTGTTCGCGCGCGGGCAAACCAGCTTTGCACGGAACTCTTTCGAGGTGCAGGACGCAAGGCTCGGCGGGATTGCTTGGGTAGTGGTAATCTCCCATGCTGACTGGGAAATCCAGCGTGACGGTTTCGAAATAACTTCCCGGGCAGCGTACCGCGCTCACTCCTCGTCTTTTGAACGATTGCCAATTGCGGATCAGTACGTTGCTGTAGACCAGCGGAATTTTCACGCCGTAGGCCAGCGCGTCCTTTTGCTGGTCCGGAAGATCCGGACAGAGGTATGGAATCACCATGTTCCAGCACGCCAGGACGCAGGTGGCACCGCGCACACTGCGGGCGCGGCCGTCGCGCACATAAGTGATTTCGACTTCTTTCGGGGCGGTGGGGTCCCCGATATTGCGCGCGAGGATTACGGTGCTGTTCAGCCGTACCCGCACGGGAGAGGTGGGATCATCGAGCGTCGCGTAATCGAGCTTGGCGGTGACGATATCTTCCATCGTGTGGCCCGGCGCCGACGCTGGTATCAGCGAACGCACCAGCAAGCGCGCGACGGAAGCGTTGCCATCGGGAAAATGAAAAATGTATGGCTCGTCTTCATCTTGCTTGGTGATTTCGGCGCCGAGGCCGGGTCCCGGCGGGCCGGAAAGATCCATGCCAGCAAATCCGGGATAGCCGAGGCCGGCGAGATCGCCGGCTGGCACTGCGTCAATGCCGACGCCGTAGAGGCCGTAGGTCTCAGTCTGCAGAAATGGAATCGCTTCAGGGCTGATCTTCACGTAGTGCAGCAGATAATCTTTGTAGCTGGTTTTTGCGAGGAGGACTTTCTTGTCCCAGGAAGACAGACCGGGCAGATAGTCAACTTTTTCCGTGTGCAGGCGCGCCAGATCTTTCTGAACTTGCGGGACCAGTGGCGTCTTCGCGAGAAATGCCGGCCAGCTAGGTTGACCGGTGCCGGTGACAAGCTTGTCTTCGCCGAATGTTTTCTTGTCGAAAAACGTGCTGCGCTCGAGGCCATGCGATTTCTCGAAATTCCGGTCGTAATACTGGTAGAACCGCTCGACATCTATGCCCAGCTCCGCGAAGAGCTGCTTGGACTGCTTGCTGTAAATTTTCGGGCCGGCGATGGATTGCGTGCCGCCGTAGCCGAGGATCATGCGCTGGCTGGTCTGAAACTCGTTGCGCCGGGCATGACCGCCGAAATCGTCGTGATTTTCCAGGATCAGAATCCTGGCTTGCGGTCCGGCGAGCTTGCGGAAGAAATATGCCGCGGAAAGGCCGCTGATGCCGCCGCCTACGACGATCAGGTCGTACGACTCGGAATCGGGGGCGGGCGTGTTCCAGGTGTTGCCGTCGCGCAGGGCGTGGCCTGCTTCCATCACCGCGTCGGTTGTGCCGCGCATGCCTGCGAGCGCGGGGGGATAGTAGGCGGCGGACTGATCAGGAGACAGGGGCGATTGCGGAAGGCCAAAGCGTTCGAACCATTTCGCGTCGGGAAGTATTAAGGATCCGCCTACTGCGATGCCGAAGCCGTTGAGGAAATCGCGTCTGCTGATGTTGCTGCCCATGCCGATTTTGCGATCGCGCTTTGCACCACTCACCTGCTCCCCCGCGGATTTGACCACCGGCAAAACGAGCGCATGCGGCTCTAACCGGCTTTAGATTTATAGGCAAAGAGCATACCGCAGTGCGTGGCGCGACACAGGGCTAAACTTTCAACGCCCGGAGGACTATTGGTGGGAGCGGATGCTGACGCGCAAGGTGGAAGTTCCAATTCGGAACTCGGTGGCATCATCGATCTGTGTGGCAAGGACGCGCTTATCGGCTACGTAGGTGCCGTTGGTCGAGCGGAGGTCGCGCAGGTAAACTGCGTCGTTCTTTACTTCTACGGCGCAGTGCAGTCGCGAAATCATTTGGTCGTCAAGTTCGAAATCGGCTCCCCCGCGCAACCGTCCGATGGTCACCAAGGGCATGGTTAACCCGCGCTCCAGACCCTGCGAAGGTCCCGCAACCACCGAAATCGCGATTGATTTTCCCGGCGGCAGGTCCAGCGTCGCGACCCTGGCACTGTCGGATTGCTCGAGGCGCGTGGCGGCGGAGGGACGATCCTGCGGCGCGAGTGCGTCGGTGGCAATCGTTGAGGATTTCAGGTCCGGAGGGACCAGGTCGACAACCGAGCTCTGCGCACACATCCAGCAGCGAATTTGGGCCATTTTGCGGCCTTTGACGCGGCGGTCGTCAAGTTCTACTTGGGCGGCGCAATGGAGGCATCTGACGCGCATGACTAACTTTAGCACGATGGGCATAGGTGGCGGCGATGGCCCGTTCGTACCATTTCTCCGCCGATTCCCTTGCGCGGACGGGCAGTTACGCGACAAGGTAGGCCACATTTCGATTGGCAGTATGTTGCATGTAGAAACCAGGCCCTCCGCGCCTAAACAGAGGTTTGTATTCAGCTAAGATATTTAGTATGTGCAGTTAACTGATAATTTGATCGCGGCCGGAGGCTTTCGGACTTTTACCTGTTCTGGAGCGAAATGTTTGACAGAGCATTCATTGCATGTATTATAGTGCATGTTAGGCGAGTGCTTGTTATATGACCCAAGAGACCCAGTCCGGCGCGGTCCTGCCTTCCCTTCCTGCGCATCCCAGTGACGAGAATTTCCTGCGCCTGCTGGGGATGAGGGTCCGCGAGCTGCGCAGCCGCCGGGGCATGACGCGTAAGATGGTGGCGCGGGAGTCGGACGTCTCCGAGCGGCATTTGGCGCAGCTAGAACTGGGTGACGGCAATGTCTCGGTCGTTCTGCTGCGGCGCATCGCGACCGCTCTGCATGTCTCGCTGGCCGACCTGTTTACCGCCGAAGGACCCGACTCCGACGCGAGGCGTTCGATAGAAAGCATCCTGGATCGTCTTCCTGCTCAGCAACTCAGTGCCGTTGTGGAGCGCCTCGTGCAGGAATTCGGCGCGTCAGCGAAAGACCGGCATGCGCGCATCGCATTGATTGGGCTGCGCGGAGCGGGGAAATCAACTCTGGGAGTGAGGCTGGCGCAAGCGATGAAGGCGTCTTTCATCGAACTGGACCGCGAGATCGCCAAAGAAGCCGGGATGGATTTGTCAGAAATTTTCTCGCTTTACGGGCAAAGCGGGTATCGCCGGATCGAACAGCGCGTGCTCGAGCGCATCCTGCGCGATTACCCGCGTGCGGTTCTTTCCGTCGGCGGAGGCGTCGTCTCCGAAAAGCAGACCTACGACCGGCTGCTCGGAAGCTGTTTCACGGTGTGGGTGAAAGCGAATCCGGAAGACTACATGGCGCGGGTGATGGCGCAGGGCGATTTTCGCGCGATGGCCGAGAACGATGAAGCAATGCAGGACTTGCGCCGGATTCTGGAAGCGCGCGAACCGTTTTACCGCAAGGCCGATCTGCACCTGGACACTTCGGACGAATCGGTCGAGCAAAGTTTTCTGAAACTGAAGCAAGCATTGCAATCCGAAATCGGGTAGGAGGCAGGCGTGGACGTGACCGCAGCGCAAGATTCAGAAATTAAAGCCGCGCCGGTGGATTATCAGACCGAGCCGGCAAAATACAAGCATTGGCGTGTGGCCTATGAAGGCCCGGTGGCCACGCTGACGATGGACGTGAACGAGGACGGCGGCTTGCGTCCTGGCTACAAGCTCAAGCTGAATTCCTACGATCTGGGCGTGGATATCGAGCTGCACGATGTGCTGCAGAGAATCCGCTTCGAGCATCCGGAGATTCACTCTGTGATGCTCACCAGCGCGAAGAACCGCGTGTTCTGCTCCGGCGCCAACATCTATATGCTGGGCTTGTCCTCACACGCCTGGAAAGTGAATTTCTGCAAGTTCACGAACGAAACGCGCAATGGCATCGAGGATTCCAGCGCGCACTCAGGGGTGAAATTTCTTGCCGCGCTGAACGGGACCACGGCCGGAGGCGGCTACGAGCTGGCACTGGCGTGCGATGAAATTATTCTGGTGGACGATCGTTCCTCCGCCGTGAGCCTCCCCGAAGTTCCCTTGCTGGGTGTTCTACCTGGTACCGGCGGCCTCACGCGCGTCACCGACAAGCGCCGCGTGCGCCGTGACCATGCTGATATTTTCTGTACCACGGCGGATGGAGTAAAGGGCCAGCGCGCGAAGGATTGGGGACTGGTGGACGAAGTGGTGAAAACGCAGCAATTCGCGGAGTACGCGAAGCAGCGCGCGCTAGAATTGGCGAAACGCAGCGACCGTCCCACGAACGCGCAAGGCGTGGCTCTCACGCCACTGCAGCGAACCATCGACGACACCGGGCGGCATTATGAATTTGTGGACGCGCAGGTGAATCGCGAATCGCGCACCGTGACTTTGACCGTCCGCGCCCCGCAATCCGCGGCGGCGCCTACGCTCGAGAGCGCGCTGGCTGCAGGGGCTCGCTGGTGGCCGCTGCAAATGGCTCGTGAACTGGACGACGCCATTCTCGGCTTGCGCACCAGCGAGCCGGAACTTGGCTTGTGGATTGTGAAAGCCGCCGGAATTCCCGATGCGGTTCTGGCTTTTGACAAATTCATTCTCAACAATCAGAACCACTGGTTTGTGCGCGAGGTCCTGGGCATGATGCGGCGCACGTTCGCACGGCTGGATGTTTCCTCACGTTCGATCTATGCGCTGGTCGAGCCCAATTCCTGTTTTGCCGGGGCTTTGCTGGAGCTGGCACTGGCGGCGGATCGCGTTTACATGCTGGACACGCAGGAAGGCGAAGCGCGCGCGACGATGGCGCTTTCGGAAATGAATTTCGGGCCGCTGCCGATGGTGAATCACCTTTCGCGTTTGGCGGCGCGCTTTTACCAGGACGCGACGCGAATGGCAACTCTGCACAAGCAGATGGGACGAGCGTTGCCGGTGAAGGACGCGGTGGAGCTCGGCCTGGTGACCGCCGCGCCCGACGATCTGGATTGGCAAGATGAGGTGCGGCAGGCGATCGAATCCAGAATCGCGCTCTCGCCGGATGCGCTGACGGGGCTGGAAGCGAATCTGCGCTTTGGCGCGACGGAAACCACGGAGACGCGCATTTTTGGCAGGCTGTCCGCGTGGCAAAACTGGATTTTCATTCGTCCGAACGCCGTTGGTGAAAGCGGCGCGCTGAAGATTTACGGCACGGGCGCGCCGGTGAAATTTAATTGGGAGCGAGTGTGAAGCTCATTCGCGGCTACGCGAGTTTTTGCCATTTTTCATTTTCAGGAGATCGTCATGATCGATTACACGGAAAAAATCCCGAATAACGTGGACTTGGGCAGGGACCGCGTGCTGCAGCGCGCGTTGGAACACTGGCAGCCGGCTTACATGAACTGGTGGTACGACATGGGCCCGAGCGAAAGCCACGCCCTCGAAGTGTATCTGCGCACCGCAACGAGCGTCGAGCCTGACGGCTGGGCGCAATTTGGCTACGTGCGCATGCCAGAATATCGCTGGGGAATTTTTCTGCAGCCGCGCGATGCGGCGCGCCAGGTAAATTTCGGCGTGCACAAAGGCCAGCCGGCGTGGCAGGAAGTTCCCGGCGAATATCGCTCCACTTTGCGGCGGGTGATCGTCACGCAGGGCGATACGGAGCCGGCATCGGTGGAACAGCAGCGGCTGCTGGGAATGTGCTGCCCGTCTTTATACGATCTGCGAAATATTTTTCAGGTGAATGTGGAAGAGGGGCGGCACCTCTGGGCCATGGTGTATTTGCTGCACCGCTATTTCGGCCGCGATGGACGCGAGGAAGCCGAAGCGCTGCTGGAACGTCGCTCGGGCGATGCGGACAATCCGCGCATTCTCGGCGCGTTCAACGAGCCCACGCCTGATTGGCTGGCGTTTTATATGTTCACCTTCTTCACCGACCGCGACGGAAAATTCCAGCTGTGCGCGCTGGCCGAATCCGGCTTCGATCCCCTGGCGCGGACCTGCCGGTTCATGCTCACCGAGGAAGCCCACCATATGTTCGTCGGCGAGACGGGCATCAGCCGCATTTTGCAGCGCACCTGCGAAGTGATGAAGGAACACAAGGTTGAAAATGCCAGCGACGTGCGCGCGCTCGGCGTGATTGACTTGCCGACGATGCAAAAATATTTGAATTTCCATTTCAGCGTCACGATTGACCTCTTTGGTTCCGACGCTTCCTCCAACGCCGCCAGCTACTACACCACCGGGCTGAAGGGGCGTTACGAGGAGACGAAAATCGAGGACGACCACGTTCTGCAGAATGCGGAATATCCCGTGCTGGAAGTTTCCGGCAACAAAATCATCAAGCGGCACGTTTCCGCATTGACGGCGCTGAATGAACGGCTGCGTGACGACTACATCGCGGAAATTCAAGGCGGCGTGGACCGCTGGAACAACATCATCGAGCAGGCTGGACTTTCCTTCCGCTTGACACTGCCGCACAAGGGATTCCATCGCGCGATCGGCAATTTCGCCGGGCATTTCATTAGTCCCGAAGGCGAGGTGCTAACGAAAGAAGCGTGGGACAACAATCAATATAAATGGATGCCCAGTCGAGAAGATCACAAATTCGTGCAATCGCTGATGACGGGGCGCGTGATCGAACCCGGGAAATTCGCCAATTGGATCGCGCCGCCGATTCGCGGCATTAATCGCCAGCCCCTGAATTTCGAATACGTGCGATTCAATTAGGCCGTTGCGGGCGCACTCCGCGCGATTCGTCTGGCGCGCGGGCGTGTGCGAGCATGTCACGACACGGCACTCCGCCACGACTTCGCTGAACACCCTCCGGTGTTTTCCATGTACTCTTTCCGGGACGGACGAATTAAGGACCCAAGGCGACCCATGCCCAAGCTGACCTACCTGCTTTCACTGCCCACCGACGACAACGATTATCAGCAGGAACAAGCCACAGCCGCGAAGGAAACGGCGACACGGCTGGGTTTTGACCTGCGAGTGGTGTACGCGGCCAACGATGCGATCAAGCAGAGCGATCAAATCTTGCAAGCGATTCAATCGCCGGCGGGGGCGCGGCCTGATGCCATACTTTTCGAACCACTGGGAGCGACCGCGTTGCCGCAGGTGGCTCGCGCGGCTGCCGGGGCAGGAATTGGCTGGGTGGTGCTGAATCGCAACGCGGAATACCTGCCCGAACTGCGCCGCTCCGGGCGCGCGCCCGCTTTCGCGGTGAGCTCCGATCATCTGGAGATCGGGCGGATTCAGGGACAGCAATTCGCGGCGCTGCTTCCCAGCGGAGGATCGGTTCTCTACATTCAGGGTCCCTCAGAAAACTCCGCCGCGAAAGAACGCACTACCGGAATGCAACAGACCAAGCCTGCCAACATCAAAATCAATACGCTGAAAGGCCAGTGGACCGAGGAAAGCGCTTACAAGGCGGTGAGTTCGTGGATGCGCTTGTCCACGTCCGTGAAGCAGTTCGTGGATCTGGTGGGCGCGCAGGACGATTCGATGGCCATGGGCGCGCGTAAAGCGATGCGGGAAAGTTCCGACGGAGCTGCGCGAGAAAAGTGGATGGGCGTTCCGTTCACGGGTTGCGATGGCTTGATCGCTACCGGACAACAATATGTGCGCAGCGGTTTGCTGGCGGCTACCGTGGTGGTCCCGCCGAATACGAAGCTGGCGCTGGAGATGCTGGTGGCCGCGATGCAACAGGGGAAGAATCCGCCGGAATTGGCGCTGACGGCGCCCACATCTTTTCCTTCCGTGGAAGATTTGAAACGCGCGTTGAAAAACAGGAAGCCGTGAAGTTCGTGAAGACGAATCCTGCCTTGCGTAAGACTTCTGCGGTAAATAAATCGCGTGGCGAGAAACAAAACGTGGTGGGGCTGGTCGGAATTGAACCGACGACCTACGCGTTAGGAGTGCGTCGCTCTATCCAACTGAGCTACAGCCCCACGGGCGCATTTTAACACGGCGGATGCTGTTCCTAAATCGTCAGGCGTTTTGTTTGTGCGCTGCCAGGACTTCGCGCTCGATGGCTTCGCCCATGTCGCTGGTGGTGGATTTGCCGCCGATATCGGGCGTGCGCACCTTCGCGCTTGCCAGCACCTGCGCAATAGCCTGCTCGACAGCCTGCGCAGCCTCCTCTTCGCCGAGGTGCCGCAACATCATCGCGCCCGACCAGATTTGCCCGATCGGGTTGGCGACGCCTTGCCCCGCAATGTCCGGCGCCGAACCGTGCACCGGCTCGAACATGGAAGGAAATTCGCGCTCCGGATTCAGATTCGCCGAGGGCGCGATGCCGATCGAGCCCACTACTGCCGGGCCGAGATCCGAGAGTATATCGCCGAAAAGATTGGAGCCGACCACCACGTCGAACCATTCCGGATGGCGCACAAAGTGGGCGGTCAAAATATCGATGTGATATTGATCGGTGCGGACGTCGGGAAATTCCTGCGCGATCACGTGAAAGCGTTCGTCCCAGTACGGCATGGTGTGAATGATGCCGTTCGATTTCGTGGCGGAAGTTACGTGCGATTTGCGCGTTCTGGCCAGGCGAAACGCATAGCGCAGGACGCGGTCCACGCCGCGGCGGGTGAAGATGGACTGCTGCATCGCCAGCTCGTCGTCCGTGCCGGCGTATAGCCTGCCGCCGATTTCGGAATATTCGCCTTCGTTGTTTTCGCGGACGATCACCATATCAATCTGGCCGGGCCGGACATTTTTCAGCGGCGAATCCAAACCCTCGAGCAATAGCACGGGCCGGAGGTTTACGTACTGGCGGAAACGGCGGCGAATGGGGATCAGCAGCCCCCAGAGCGAAATGTGGTCGGGGACGTCGGGATGTCCGACCGCGCCCAGAAAAATTGCAGCGAAGGGGCGCAACTGATCCAGGCCGTTTTCCGGCATCATGCGGCCCGTGCGGCGATAGACTTCGCAGCTCCAATCGAAATTCCGCCACGTACAGGAAAATCCGAAGCGCTTGGCGGCAGCTTCCAGCACACGAATACCCTGCGGCACAACCTCGGTTCCGATCCCATCACCCGGGATCACTGCAATCTGGTAGCTTCTGGTTGCTGGCACTGGCACTTTTCCTCCGATTTTGAATGAGCAGGCTGTTTGCCCTGCCGCATTCGCCGCGTGAGATAGGAAGGCGATGGGATGATGCGGTACCAACGCTTCGTTAACCCATACATTTTATTTCCAGAGAGCGTTGCATGGGGCTTCGCTGGAGCTTCAAGATGCCGGCGCCGCGGCGCGCTCGCGCTCGGCTTGCACTCGGTCCATCAGCGCCTTGACGCGATGTACGTCCACGGCATTTTCCATCACGCCATCTTTCTTCAGGCTCGTTCCCACGATGATTCCATCGGCGTACTGCAAAAGGGCGGCTGCGTTCTCGGCGCTGCTGCCGCTGCCGATCAGGATGGGGCGCGTAGCGAAGCGTTTTGCTTCGCGGACTTTCTCGACGTCCGGCGCGCTGCCCGTGAATTTTCCAGAAACGATCAACGCGTCCGCGCCGTAGAACTCGGTCCACTGGATGTGCGTCGCCAGATCGATGCCGGGAAACGGGACGGAGTGTTTCTTGTCCACGTCGGCGAAAATATGAATATCGCCGGCGGCGAGTTCCTTGCGTTTGCGCAGCAGCTCGGCGGCGCATCCATGATCGAATTCTCCAGTGTCCCACACGCGCGCACCGGTGAGAATACAGACGCGTATGAAGCGCGCTTTGGCGGCGAGAGCGATCGACAGGCATACGACGCCACCGTTGTGAATCACGTTGATGCCGACGGGTACGGGCGAATTTTTCACGACTTCCGCGGCGGCGACGGCGTGCGCGGTCATCGCTTCCGGCTTCACTTCCTTACCAACGTAGTACGGCAGGTCCCACATATTTTCGACCATCAAACCGTCCACGCCGCCCTGCAGCAGCGCTTCGGCGTCGCGTAGCGCGTGGTCCATGATTCCTTGCATGCCGTATCCGTTGTAGCCGGGCGCTCCTGGGAGCGGCCACAGATGGACCATGCCGATCACCGGCTTCGGCGCGGGGAAAAGATCCGCGAGCGAGCGTAATCTTTGCCGATCCATTTCTTTTTTCCATTCGGGGGGCGGCGTGTTCTCGGGTGTTCGCGTCATTGGCTACTCCTTCTTCGCAGCGAGCGGCTTTGTTGCAGTCGCGCGAGTACGCGCTTGCGCACTTCATCCCACTTTCCTTTTAGTCGTTGCGCGCTCAGCAGCGCTGTAACTTCGCGCTGGCCCGGCAGATTCTGGCCGGCACCGACGACCGTGGTGGCCAGCGCGCCCGCGGCATTCGCGGCGATCGCGCCTTCGATCGTCGGCCAGCCGCGCAGACGCGCTTGCACAAATGCGGCGACGAACGCGTCTCCCGCACCGGTGGAATCTACCGCGCGTACGACGAAAGACGGGACCAGCAGCGGGCGGCCGCTCTCGCTGATCAGGCAGCCGCGGCGGCCAACTTTCAGCACCACCTCGCGCGCGCCGGCTTTGCGCAGGCTTGCGAGCGCGCGAAAAGGATCGCGCGTGCCGGTGAGCGCAGCGGCTTCGTCGAGGCTGACCAGCAGAATATCCACGCGGCGGGCCATTTGCAAAATTTTCTGCGGAATGGATTTGCTCGGTTCCATGCCGACGTCGAGCGAAACCCAGCCTCCGCGCGCGTGGATGGCTTTGCTCAAGTGTCTGGCGACTTGTGCCGAGCCGCGATCGAGAAAGCTATGGCCCGCTAGGTGCGCCGCGACTGCGCCCATCGTCCGTCCGGCTTTGTGCGGAGGCAGTCGCAGCTCGGCATTCGCGCCGCGTCCTCCGAAAAACGTGCGCTCGCCGTCGGGCGTGACGTTGATGTAAAACATTCCGGTCATCGCGGCGCCGGTTCGTTCGACGCAGCGAACGTCTACCTTATTTTCTTCGAGCACTTTGAGGACATAGTCACTGAAAATATCCTGCCCGACGCAGCCCACCAGTTGCGCTGCCGCGCCCCAACGCGTCAATCCCAGCGCGCAATTGGCGCCGACTCCTCCACAGCGAATCTCCAATTTTTGCGCGAGGCAATCTTCTCCGGGTTCGGGCCAGGCTTTCACGCGGCCCATGATGTCTACGCTGATGTCTCCGAGCACGATGATGCGGGGCTGGCGGATGGATTCGCGGCGCATGGAGTCGAAATGCTAGCACGGCGGAGAAAGTTCTTCGCGTGAACTTCGCCCTGCGCGGCGTTTTGTGATAAGACCAAAAGGACTCGGAGGCTTTGTTGGATAACGTACTCGTGATTCGCGAAGACGTCGCTCTCGCTTTGCAGGCTGGCCAGCCCGTGGTGGCGCTGGAATCCACGGTAATCGCGCACGGCCTGCCGCGGCCGCAAAATCTGCAGACGGCGCGCGCAATGGAAGCGGCTGTGCGAGAAGAGGGCGCCATACCCGCAACGATTGCCATTCTGGATGGGCGTCTGGTGGCAGGGCTTTCCTCCGAGCAGCTCGCAGCATTTGCCGCAAGCGGCGGAATCGCCAAGGTCAGTCGCGCGGACCTCGCCGCCGCGCTAGCCGCACGCGTAACCGGAGCCACGACGGTCGCCGCGACGATGCTGATTGCTGAGCGTGCGGGAATCCGCGTTTTCGCGACCGGCGGGATCGGCGGCGTGCATCGCGGAGCGGAGCGGAGCTTCGACATTTCAGCGGACTTGCCGGAGCTCGCGCGAACTCCTGTGGCCGTGGTTTGCGCCGGGGCGAAGGCCATTCTCGATCTTCCGCGCACGCTGGAGGTGCTTGAAACCCTTGGCGTGCCAGTCGCGGGCTATCGCACCAACAAGTTTCCGGCTTTCTACATGGAGGACAGCGGTCTGCCTTTGCAGTCTCGCGTGGACACCCCCGCCGAAGCCGCTCGCTGGATGCAGCTGCACTGGCAGTTGGGATTGATGTCAGGAATTGTGTTCTGCAATCCGCCGCCGTCAGCCAGCGCGCTGGGGAAGCAGGAAGTGGATGGGTGGATCGCGCAGGCGTTGCAATCGGCTGCCGCCGCGGAGATTCGCGGGAAGGCCGTCACGCCGTATCTGCTGGATTATTTGGCGAAAGCGAGTGGGGGCAAGACTCTGCAAACGAATATTGCATTGCTCGTGCACAACGCGCGCGTGGCGGCGCAAATTGCGAAGGCCTACAGTTCGCTCGGTTCTGCGTGAGGCTGCTGCAATCTTACTGAGCCGCGGCAAATTGCAAGCTTCGCTAATTATGAGTTCTGGTTGAACTGATCGCGTTTCCGATAGGCGAGGTAAACGACGCCAGCGGTGATCAGCAGCGGCGGAAACATGAGAATGAGGATGCCGACCTTCAGAGCGTGAATCGAACGCGGGCCGGAAGCAGCCGCGCTTTGATAGCACATCGCGCAGCTCTGCGCGTAGAGCGCAGCGGGACTTGCAAGGACGGCGAGCGCAGCTGCCGCGCACCCCAGGAATCCGGCAATTCCACGTTTCGTTCCGCTCATGGCGATAAAGCTCCCCTGGAAACGCGTCATCCTCACGAATCATACTTCGCTTCGAACCGCCGCGCCACCGCTAGGCACCGGGAACGGCGAACTACTGAATCGGCACCCGCAAATTCACCATGCGATAGGCATCGGGCCAGATGTGATTCATCATGAACAGCACGAAGATTACCGCGGGCACGAGCGACCAAAACAGATTGGGCTTTTCGTATTTCAGGTGCATGAAATACAGCAGCGCGATTCCGGCTTCGATAAATGCCAGGATCAGCAACGCCGCCAGCAGTCCATGGGTGGACAAATTCATCGAGGTAAGAAAAGTTTCGATGCCGACGATGCACAGCAAGCCAACCCAGATGGCGACGTACTCCTTCATACCGGGTTCGTGATTCGTTTCCGTCACGGCAGCGCCTCCCTGTTTTTCAGCGGACCCGATTCAGCGGGCCACGTTCATCAGATACAGCAGTGGAAACACGAACATCCACACCAAATCCACAAAGTGCCAGTACAGGCCGGTGGTTTCGACGTGTCCGGCGTCCAGCCACTCGGTGTTGTAGCCGATGGCGATCACAATCAGCGCGATGATTCCGGAAATCACGTGCATCAGATGCAGGCCGGTGATGCTGAAAAAAGTAGCGCCAAACTGTACCGATCCCCCCAGCGGGTTTTTGGACAGGCTCCATCCCTCATCGAACATGTGGAACCATTCGCGAAGGTGGAGGGTCGCAAAAACGATTCCCAGCACCACGGTGGCTCCCAGCCATTGCAGGCAGGACGATTTGCGTCCCTGTTTCGCGGCAGCGTCAGCAGCCAGCATGGTCAAGCTGCTGCTGAGCAGCACAAACGTCATGATCAAGCCATTGACAATGTTCGGCGAGAAGTGAAACGGAGTGGACCAGTTTGGCGTTCCGATTCGCAGGTAGGCGTAACCGAAGAGGATCGCTCCAAAGGTTACCGCGTCTGAGATGATGAACAGCCACATCGTCAGTTTTTTCGACTGAACGGCGTAAGGCGAGGGCTCCAGCACCGCCGCGTGCCCCGCATCCAATGTGATTTCCGATTCGCTCACAGCCCCTCCTCTGATTTCCAGTTACACGCGGATCGCGAGAAGCAATAGCAGGTACACCCACAGCAAATCCATGAAGTGCCAGTAAATCGAAAATGCGCTTAGCCCGCTGGTTTCCGCGGCCCCTCCGCTGCGCACGAGCTTCCGCAGCACATAGAACAGGCCGCCCATTCCGCCCAGCAAATGCACGGCGTGCAAAGCCGTGAAAACGTAGAAGAAGGAAGAACTCGGATTCGTCGCAAGGAACAGTCCCTGGGCCGCCAGATTCCGCCAAGCCAGGATCTGGCCGAGAACGAAAATCAGTCCCAGGGCAGCGGTGAGGTACAACCAGTAGATCCCGTTGGCCAACAAATTCTTCGCGGACGCGGATGCATGCCGAGCGGCGCCCTGAATCGCCCCGATGCGCTGGCGCGACAGTTCCAGCGTCACGCTGCTCCCGAGTAGAATCAGCGTATTCAGGTACAGCACGTGCGGCAACTGAAAGTGTTGCCAATCGGTGGATGAATCCTGCCGCACGATCATCGCGCTGGTGAACGCCGCAAAAGACATCCCGATGGCCGAAACAGCCACCCACATCCCAGTCTCGGATTTCTGGGCGTGCGAGCCCGACCCAGTCACATGTCCCGGACGAGGAGCAATTTCTGGCGGTCCGCCGGAGCCGTGATCGTCTAGGGCAATGTCGGCGCCCGGAGGTAGGGTTGTGGTAGCCATCGTTGGTTGCCCTCGTTAACGCGCCGGAACCTTTTCAGGCGACGTCTGCATGATGTAGTCTTTGCCGTCGCTGCTCTGGACTCCGTATTCGTCCGCACCGTGGTACACCACCATGTGCCGACCGCCAAAATTGTCAAACGGAGGAGGCGAAGTGGTTGACCATTCAAGCGTAGTCGCTTCCCAGGGATTCTCGGAGGCGATGGGACCCTTGAAGCGGCTCCAGATCAGGTTGAACAAGAAGATGAATTGCGCGGCACCGGTCAGAAGCGCTGCCACGGTGATGAATTTGTGCACGGGAATCAGCGGAATCAGATAGTCGTCCGTGAACGCTGAATACCGCCGAACGTTGCCCGCCAGTCCCAGATAATGCATCGGCATGAAGACGCAGTACACACCGATGAAGGTAAGCCAGAAGTGCAATTTTCCCAGCCCTTCGTTCATCATCCGGCCGAACATCTTGGGGAACCAGAAGTAGGTTCCCGCAAACACGCCGAATATCGACGCCACCGCCATCACGAAGTGAAAGTGGGCCACCACGAAATAGGTGGCGTGCAGATAAATGTCAATGGAGGGCTGCGCCAGGAAGAAGCCGCTGATGCCTCCGCTGATAAACACGGAAATAAATCCCAGGCAAAACAGCGAAGCCGCCGTAAAGCGCATCTTCGCTCCGTAAACCGAGCCGATCAGCAGGAGAGTCAAGATGGTCATCGGAATGGTGATGAACAAGGTCGGGACGGAAAACAGGTTCGCGGAGAATGGACTCATTCCGCTCACGAACATATGGTGTCCCCACACCATGTAGCTCAAGAAGCCGGTGGCCATGATGCAACCAATAGCGGCTCGCGGGCCAAGGAGCGGTTTGCGCGCGAATACCGGGATGATGTGAGAGACGATTCCGATCGAAGGTAGAATCGCGATGTAGACTTCCGGGTGGCCGAAGAACCAGAAGAGGTGCTGCCACAACAGCGGGGAACCGCCGGAATGCGGTTGCAGCTTGTCGCTGAGCACCAATCCTGCGGGAATGAAGAAACTGGTTCCGGCGGTGCGATCCAGGATCAGAAGAATCGTGGCGGGAAGCAGAGCGGCAAAGGCCAGCAAGGCGATCACGGCGGTTACGAACCAAGCCCATGTACTTAAAGGCATACGCGCCAACGACATTCCCTTGGTGCGCAGGTCGAGGGTGGTGGCGATGAAGTTGAGCGCGCCCAGAAGAGATGAAATGCAGAAGATCGCAATCGAGACGGCCCACAAGGTCTGGCCCAGCCTCATACCGGGACCCGCGTCGCCACCCACGGCGCTGAGCGGAGCATAGGAAGTCCATCCGGCGATGGGCGGCCCGTCCGTAACGAAAAATGCCGTCATCATCACGATGAAGGCCACGAATATTGTCCAGAAGGACATCATGTTGAATCGTGGAAAAGCCATGTCCTCCGCGCCGATTTGAATGGGCAGGAAGTAATTCCCGAATGCGGAGAAGGGTGCGTTCGTGAGCACGAAAAACACCATGATGGTGCCGTGCATGGTCATCAGCGAAAGATAGTACTCCGGCGTCATCACGCCGCCCGGAGCGCCAACGGCTGAAAGTTTATCCAGCAGCGGAATCGGCCAAGCCGGCCAGCCCAGGTGAATACGCATCAGCCAGGAGAGGCCCATCCCGATAAACACCGCGACGAGCGCAAGGTCGTAGTACTGCTTTCCGATCACCTTGTGATCGAGGCTGAAGACATGCTTGCGAATGAAGCTGGTCGGCGCCGTGTGCTGGTGCGCAGCGTGTGATGCGGATGTCTCATGCATAAGTGGACCTCGAAGAGAGCAACTTGACCCCTCGCGCAGGAGGACGCGCGAACGACCGAATTTTCTGCTGTGCTTATTGCCCTTCTTGACCCTTCAACCACTGCTCGTAATCGGCTTCGGACATCACTTGCAGGTACGCTTTCATGTTGTAGTGGCCCAGCCCGCACAGCTGCGTGCACACGATTTCAAATTTGCCCGTTTGCGTCGCGGTGAAGTGCACGGGAATCTCGATGCCGGGGACAAAGTCCTGTTGGATCCGCAGCTCCGGGACATAGAAAGAGTGCCCTACGTCCTTGGAATGCAGGGTAAGCAGAATCGGGCGATTCACAGGTATCACCAGCGAACCCACCACCACGTCGTCGCGAGCCGCTACATCGTTTGCCGGATCCAAACCGAAGTAGTTGCCGCTGCCATCGTCAATCTTGTCGGGATGCAGACCGCCGAACTGGCCGTCCGGGCCCGCGTAGCGAAAATAAAATGCGAACTGCTCGGCCTGCACGTCAATATGCAAGGAATCCGCAGCGGCGGGCACGAGGTTGACGGCGGCCCAGGCCTTGGACCCCACGAAGGTGAGCGTCAGAATTTCGATGCCCACCAGAATGATCGCAGCCGCGACGAGAGGGTTGGCGCCACCGGGGAATATCTTGATCTTTCGCGCTGGATTCTTATCGCTGGACTGCCAGACGAAAAGACCCAGCAGCAACTGCCCGCCCAAGAACAGCAGCCCCGAGCCAGTCATGGTTTCCTCGAGCTGATGATCAATGGCCGGGCCAGTCGTCGAGATGTCGACCGGCATCCACCAAGTGTGCATCACGAAAAACGACACCGAAAGGAGCGTGATCACGGTAACGACCACTGCAAACAGTCTGCCCATAATTTATTCGCCTCGATGCGCTGCGCTCAAAACCAACGGGTCTTCGGATATCCGCACCCCCCATTCAGGCGAGGGGTGCGGCTGTCTGAAACACGGGCAGTTCTAGCTCAGTACGGTGTCGCCGTGAAAACGAAATTCGCAGTGGCGGCACCGGCCCCAACCGTAACGTCCTGCGTTTTTGTGCCGTACTGCTCTTGCCAGGCGGTTACGGTGTACTTCCCCGGAGAAAGCCCCTTGATATCGAAAGTGCCATCCTCTCCGGTAATCGAAACGTGAGAAGTTTTCAATACCGCGAAGTATCCGTGCATCCACGGATGGATATTGCACTTCACCGCGATGAATTCCGGCTTGTCCCACTTGGTGTCAATGGGAGGCGATCCGGGAGGCTGCGATTTGTTCCACTCCTGGTTCACCTTGGCCAAAGGATGGATGTTGTGGGAGGTCTGATCGTCGTTATAAATCTGCAGTTGCTGGCCGGCCAGCATCGTCAGTACGTGGGGCAAATACTGGCACCCTTTCTGGTCATAACGCACGCCCTGGGACGCAGTCGTCGTGCCTTCATCGCCCGCCGAGATGTAAACCACCACCCATTGCAAAGTGTTCCCGGGCCCGGTCGCGACGTTTTCCGTCGTAATCGGAGTCGCATGCTGTTTTGCGCACGACGGTTCCTTCGACATGTCAATGGGTTTCATCTTCATCGGCGTGCCGGTGTACGTCACCTTACCGGTGATGGACCCGGAGCCTGCCGGCGGCGGCGTTGCAAAAACCATCAGTGCGCTGCCCATCGCTACCGTTAGTGCCAGTGCTGCAAAAAATTTCATACGCATCGAATCAGTCCCTCCTTCTTATCTAGAATTACTGTGCGCCGCCCGCGGAATCCGGACCGATCGGTTTCAGATCCTTTCCGTGAGCAGCTTTGTAGGTTTGCCAGAGTGTCAATTCCTGGTTCGGCAGAGCGACCTGCAGGGTGCGCAGGAAGTGAACCAAGTCCCACGCGTCGTTCGGCTGGATCACATCCGCAAAGGAAGGCATCGGCGATCCATCGAGGCCGGTCATGAAGATCCGGTACAGATCGCGGTTCGAGTCGCCGCACATAAATCGTTCCCCCGTCGAAAAATTGAAGGGCAGGATGGGGTTGCCCTTGCTGTCCGTCAGGGTTGAAGCCGACGGGCCGTCCGCGTGACCTTCGGGGCCGTGGCACTTCCAGCATTCGAGCTTCTGGAAGAGTTCGCGCCCGTGCAGGATACTCTCGATTGTAATCGCCGTCTCGGGTGGAATATTCAGCGAGGCTCCCGGCTTTTCCTTGGCCCAGCGCGGTGACCAGGTCTTGATGAACGCGACCAAATCGGCGCGCTGCTGGGGATTGAGAGGCCGCCACGACGGCATATTCGTGGTGACGAATCCGCGCGTGATGGCGTTGTAGAGATCCTCGTCCGTGGGCAGCGTGCCGGTGGGCGTCGAGCGGCACTTGAACGTCGCTTCGGTGAAGTCCCGCGGCTTGGGATCAATCCATTGCGCGTTCATACCTTGGCCGTTGCCATCGGGTCCGTGGCAGCCGATACAGAAACGCCGGTAAAGGTGCTTCCCGGATTCGGCGTGCCCGGTGATCCCATCAATGTTGCTTGTCTCGGTCGCCACGCTGGGCGTACCGAGCAAAGGATCAGGTGAGTTAACGTGGGATTGTGCCGTGCTAACCGTTGCGCCGGCCGTAAGCAGAGCCATCGAGCCCAGCGCGAATGTCACTGCGAATTTTTTGAGTGTCATTGCTGGTCTCTCCCTTAAAAGTCGAAATCAATGCCGAAATAGATGCTATTGCTCCAGACGGCGCCGGTGGGATTGCCGACGACCCCAGTGCCATTACCGCTTTCTGGCTCCTGTCCGATCGTTCTTACGCGCGAGAATTCGCCGTCCAGCGCCACGCCCGCGCGGCTGAACATGATGGGATACCAGCGATATCCGAACGACACGGCGGTGATGTTGCCATTGCTGCCGCCGAAGCTGGTGTTCGTGAACGCCTGCTGCCCGACGTTGATCTGTTCGAAGCGTGCCAAGGCCACGTTCTGTGGGTTGAAGTAATAGTGCGCTTCCAGGAAGCCGCCGTAAAAGGTGGGAGCCTGCGCGCCCGGGGGTAGTGGCGCGGTCGAAGGGACGCCCGCGCCCAAGTACGGATTGTCGTGACCGTATATAAATAAGGGCATGAGCTCCAGGTTCTTGTAGGACAAGTCTCCCGCAAAGCCGATGCGAAAGAACGGCTTGTTATTAATGCCCACCAGCTGCGTACCGAGTTCTGTCTCGTAGTTGGTCGGCCGCTGGCCGATGTAGGCAAACGCACCGACGCGCTCCAGGCCAAATCCGCTTTCGCCAGGAGTCCCGGGCGCATTGAAGGCCTGACTGAACGCCAAGTTGACGTCGTAGCTCCGGTTCGAGGGCGTACCCCCCGGCACCACGTCCGTCGTGAAGTTCACCCCTCCTTCGTTGCTGCTCAACACGGAGACGGAATAACGCGTGTAGCTATTCGCTGAGTGCCCTGCCAACTCAACGCCGATCTGGTTGTCCCCGTAGCCAAAGTTGTTGCTGCTGCCCGGATTATCGAAGTGATAAATCTGGTAGAGCCCGCCGTTTGCGGACAGGAAGAGAAATCGCTTTTCCGAAATCAAGTTGTCGAGTTCAAATCTGCCGAACTTCACGTTCAGCCACGGAGAGTGCCATAGATTATCGAAGCGAATGAAAGCGCTCTCAAAGTGCCACACTGCGGTGGGATCGGAAGACGGCAGCAGGATGAATGAAATGTTCTTGTAGAGCGTTCCGCCCGACCACAGGTCCATTCCCGAGAGGTCGAATCCAGCCTGAGTCAACGTGCCGATGCCGTCTCCCAGTCCGTTTCCAGGGACACTATCGACTTGCTGATTTGTCGTGGTTTCACGATGCCAGCTTGGGGTGATGCGGAACGATATCGGGAAGTAGGAGGGATTCTGCCAAATCGGAGAGTCGCGGTCGTTCATCAATTGATAGCCGTTGTCGCGGAACACCTGCCCGAAGTTATTCAGCTCCGGCCACGCGGTATGACACGCCGAACACGGCAGGCCATACTTGCGCGCGAACATCGGGAGCGCTATCACCTTGCCCGCGGGTAGAGCACTTGCTGCGCGCGCGTCGCACAGCACGATCGCGAGCACCAGAAATGCGCACGTCAAAATTGTCTTCCACCGCGACCATTTTATATTCATTGGATTCGCACCCTCACGAAACTTCGTTGGCATACACCCTCCTGTTGCGGTTGGCGGGATAGCTTCGATGTGACTGGCAAATGTGCTGCGTACGGCAGTGGGAACGACTCGCGCGGCAGGCCAGCTGGTGAAAGGAAGACTGAGTTGATCGTTGTATGCGCGCATTTGAAGAACATGGTTCTCGCTTCGTGGCGATCGCCTTAACGCCGCAAACACTCCAAACGCCCAGGAAATTACTCCGCGCGGATTAAGAATGCAAGATAAAAATTAACAAAACTTAACAATTTGTTCTCCGCCTCCCTTTTAGTGTATTTTGCTCTCTGCCCGGTTCAGTCTTCCGGCACGCTGCTCGGTCCCACTCCGGCCGACAGTTGGATGATCGGGCACCGGCGGAGGTGTCATGCTCGCTGCGGATACGGGTGGGGTAGCGGAGGAAATGGGTGAATTGTAGGCTCCAGCGCAGCGTCAAGGTGGCACGGATGTGGGACCTCTCCGGGGAAGACCCGGTTCGCCGGCGGGCGCTGGGTGGCTGCATTCGACGAACTTACGCGCTATTCTGCTGCGGTTTTGCGTTCTTTGCGCTCGCGGGAGTTCCCGGCGCGCCCGCGAAGGCGTTCCCTGCTGCGCCATCTAGGTCTGGCCAGAAAACAGCAGATGTGCCGGAGGGCTTTGCGATTGACCTGAAAGCTTCCGAAGCCGACGTGCTGAAGGCGGTGGAAATCGTGACGCAAGACACGATCCTGCACGGCACGCAGGTCTATTCCCGGGAAGACGAATTGACCGAAGCAGAGGCTGCTACGGGCTCTGCATATTATGGACCGTGGACGGGCCCGGGCCACGCATTCTATAAGGTGCGCACGAAGGCGCTCTCGCCGCTGCATTTCAAGAACAGCACAGACATCGGAACCATCTCTGTGCGCTACATCGTTCTCGGCGTGGCACCCAATCGCACCCATCTGCAAATTGACGCCATATTCGTCGAGGACGGCTCGAAAAGAGTCCATCCCTCAGACACTACCGTGGAAACCAGCGAATTCGCGGAGATTCAAAGCCATATCGTGCGCATCCAGCGTGAGGAACGGCAGACCGCGGACTTGGTGCAGCGCCGGGAGCTGCAACTGGCGGCGCAATCCAACGTGAAAGAGCGCGACGCGGAAGCGGCAAAGCTGAAAGACGCAGAAAACTCCGTACAGAGCCTGGAACTGCGGCTGCACGAGCTGCAGCACCAAGCTGAATTGCGCGTAAAAACCCAGGCGAATCTGAAATCAGCTCCCTTCCAGCATGCCGCGACGCTGCAGTCGGTGCCCGCAAATTCAGACGTACTCATCGAGATCATCACGCCCTACTGGTACGGAGTGGAAACCGTGGACGGACATCGCGGATGGCTTCGGCACGACCAGGTGGAACCCCTACCGTGAAGAAAACCTTTCGGCCCACGTTCCATTTTGGAACTCTGCTGCTGGCATTGGCATTCCTAGCTGCGCACATCTCTGCGCAGGCGGTTCCTGCACTTCCCTACGAACGCACATTCCTGAGCCCTGTTGCAGACGTTGAGCGCGTAGTGCGCAATCTTCGCCCCAGTTCCAGCGGACGCCTGCCCACGGTTGACGGCTTCGTCCAGGCGAGCGACCTGCCGATCGACCACTTCGAACGCGGCTACTACGAGTGCACATTTCAGGTTGTCGCCACACCTTCGGGCGGCGCCACCATCCGCGCCACCGCCAAAATCACGGCTTGGTACAACGATCCCACGCCCGGGCGCTCCGGATACCACGTGCTCGTCTCGAATGGTCACATCGAGAACGATTTCCTGGACCAGATTCAGGACGCTTTGGGCCCCAATTCCGTCCCGAAGCCAGCCGGGTCGCCCGCTGCTACACCGGCGGCTAAACCCAGCTCGCCTTCTTCGCCCCCAGTCAGTAGCGGAGGCTTGCGGCCGCAGACCAGGCTCGATCCCGCTGCTTCGGATCTGGGTGAATCGTCGTCAAACAAGAGCGGCGTAGCAGGAGATTTTTCGAGTGCCCCGCGCGCCCCGGCGGAAGCTGCCGCGCCCCCGCCGCCATCGGGTCCCGACCTCGAGACATTGAAGCTGCAGCGGGCAGCGGTGGAAAAGCGGGGGCAGGAACTTTCAGCCGATATTAAGAATTTTGAAGACATTCTTCACAATCAGGTGCGTCCGGCTGACCTGGCAACCGTGAAGAAGGCTGGCACGCACATCTTCTCCAAACCCGCTGAAGGCGCTACGGTGCTATTTTCCGCCGATGTCGAAGACGAGTTCCAGGTGCTCGAACTGGAGGGCGCCTGGGTGCACGTGCAGATCTCCGGCTCCTCTCGCGGCTGGATTCGCCGCGCGCAGCTGGATCTGCCTGCGGAATTCAAGGACAGCGGCGCTGAGAGCGCCGACCCGGCACCCGCCGCCGCGACGCTTTTCAACATCAGCAAGGATGAGACCACCACTTTCGGCGGCAAGTGGCCACCGCTGGCCAGCAAGAAAGTTCGTGTGATCTGGATCGAGCCGGCTTTGCCTGCGGCCACTTCCACCGCCCGGGAAAAACTCACGTTTGCCAGAGCGCTCTTCGAAAAAACGTATCGCGAACTGAAATCTTCGTCGGCTGCCGTGGATGGCGTGGTGATCGTATTCGATTCAGCCGACGGCGGACAAATCGCGGCCACGATCTCCAGCCTGCAGCAGCTTGCGGACGGCGCGATAGCCGAAACCGTTTTCTGGAAGCAGTGCTCGCTCGATCCTCCGGAATCGTTCCAATCTTCAGCGAAGCCGTAGCGACGCCGCGATTCGTTGTATAACAATCACGAGGAGATCAAATGAAATATCGCAAACTGGGGCGCACCGGTTTCGATGTGAGCGACATCGCCCATGGACTGTGGGGCATGAGCGGCTGGAGCGGTTCCGAAGATCAGGAATCGCTGCAGGCCATGCAACGGGCGATTGACCAGGGCTGCAATTTCTTCGATACCGCTTGGGCCTACGGAGAAGGCAAGAGCGACGGCCTGCTCGGTAAAATACTAGCAAGCAACAACGGCAAACGCCTCTATGCCGCCTCGAAAATCCCGCCGCTGAATGGCCGCTGGCCCGCCACGCCGGAATACAAATATCGCGACGTCTTTCCCGCAGCGCATGTGGTGAGTTACGCCCGGAAAATCCTGGGAAAACTCGGCACGGAATCGATAGACATCCTGCAGTTCCACGTTTGGGACGACAGCTGGGCCGAGGAGCCGGAATTTCGCGAAACCGTCGAGAAACTGAAAAGCGACAAGCTGATTCGCTTCTTCGGCCTGAGCCTGAATCGCTGGCAGCCCGAAAATGGAATCGCGGCGCTGCGCACCGGCCTGGTGGATACGGTGCAAGTGATCTACAACATTTTCGACCAATCGCCGGAGGACAAGCTCTTTCCAGTTTGTCGCGAATTGAATGTCGGCGTGATCGCGCGCGTTCCACTCGACGAAGGAAGCCTGGGCGGAAAAATGACGCGCGAGACGAAGTTCCCAGCGAACGACTGGCGCGCGAAATATTTTGGCCCGGCAAACCTCACGAAAACTCTGGCGCGTGTTGACGAATTGAAGAAAATTGTGCCCGCTGGCATGACTCTGCCGGAGATGTCGCTGCGTTTTATTCTCTCCCGTCCTGACGTCGGCACCACGATCATCGGAATGAGAAAGCTCGCGCACGTGAAAGAGAACATCGCCGTAAGCGATGCAGGGCCGCTCGCTAAGGCTCTGCTGCAAAGGCTGAAAGCGCATCGCTGGGATCGCGTCCCGCAGGGCTGGTCGGACTGACCTCGAGCACGGGGGCCGCTGCGCAGCGCAATTTCAGCACGCGCAGCCGATCTGCCGGGGACCGCCGCCGCGAATATGGCATAATAATTCAGGCGAAATCAGGCGCTCGAGCTTGACGGCAGCCTGATCTCCAGCACCCGTGACAACACGCACCAAAATTCGCAAAAAGCTGCTCGCGGCGCACCGCAAACTGCGCGAGTTGCGCATGCTCGCAAAGGGCCTCGTCTCCACGCGCCATCCCGTGCTGGTGCACATCATTCCGATACGGCGCTGCAATCTCGCCTGCACCTACTGCAACGAGTTTGACGATTTCTCGAAGCCCGTGCCGCTGGAAGAAATGTTCCAGCGCATTGATCGCCTGGGCGAGATGGGCACCTCCGTCATTACGATCAGCGGCGGCGAACCATTGCTGCATCCCGAGCTGGACGCGATCATCGCGCGCATCCGCAAGAACGGCATCATGGCCGGGCTGATCACCAACGGCTATCTGCTTGTCGCCGATCGCATCCAGGCGCTGAATCGCGCCGGGCTGGAGTATCTACAGATCAGCATCGACAATGTGAACCCCGACGACGTTTCCATGAAGAGCCTGAAGGTCCTCGACCAAAAACTGAAGTTGCTCGCGGAGCACGCCGAATTTCAGATCAACATTAATTCCGTGCTTGGCGGAGGGGTCGCAAATTCCGAGGATGCTTTGACCGTGGCGCACCGCGCCGTCGCGCTGGGCTTCACTTCCACCGTCGGGATTCTGCACGATCATAACGGCCAACTGCAGCCGCTCGGCCCGCGCGAGCAGGAAATCTTCGAAGAGATCATGTCGCTCGGCAAGCAGTCCTTCACGCGCATCAATCAATTCCAGCACAATATCGCCAAGGGTCTGGAGAACAACTGGCGCTGTCGCGCGGGATCCCGCTATCTGTACATTTGCGAGGACGGCCTGGTGCACTATTGCTCGCAGCAACGGGGTTATCCGGGCGTTCCACTGGCGCAGTACACCGACGAGCAGCGTCATCGCGAATTCCTCACCAAGAAAGGCTGCGCCCCGCGTTGCACTGTCTCCTGCGTGCATCAAACCTCGGCGATGGATTTCTGGCGCGCTCCGCAAACCTTTGCACCCGGCGCCACGCCTCCCATGACCGCAGCGGAAAACCTGGTGCAGCTCACGGGCCCATCCAATCGCCCGTCGTAATTTTGCCGCGCGTCCGCAATTCCTGAAAATCCAGCCGTCGCTCCCCCGTTTCTCTTTCGCAGCGCCACGCGCTAATTGCGTGGGCAATTCCTATCGAACGGATTAGAGTTTCCTGTTGCAAAGAATGATACGTGAGCGTAAAGGTCGCTCCTCGGTCGGTTTACTGCTCCGCGGGGTCCGGAGCGGATCCACATTCTTTTTTCGTGCAGACGCGGCTGAATGCCCGGCAAAAGCTTCGGGTTTCCTGGGGAGGGTGACGATGAGCGTGCGCAAATTTATGGTTTGGATGTTGCTGCTTTGTGCCATGGTCGTGGCTCTTCCCGCACGCAGTTCCGCGCAGGTGAACACGGTGAACCTTTCCGGCACAGTTCTGGATCCTCAGAACCTCGCGGTGCAGGACGCGAAACTCACCCTGCAAAATCCGGCCAAGGGCATCGAACGCACCGCCTCCAGCGACGCCAATGGCAGATACGAATTCGTCGGCTTGCCGCCCGGAACCTACACGCTCGCCGTGGACGCGCCCGGCTTTGCGATCTGGACCGACACCTCCTTCACTTTGACGCTCGGACAAGTGGCCGAATACAATCCGCAGCTGCAATTGAAGACCACAGCGGCTTCGGTAAGCGTTTCAGCCGCACCGGACCTGGTGGAAACCAGCAAGACGGACGTTTCCATGACAGTCTCGCAAAATCAGATTGATAATCTGCCTATCAACGGCCGGAACTACATCAACTTCACCCTCCTGGATTCGCGCGCCGCGCGCGATAACACGCCTTCGATCGGCGCCGCGCCCAACACCGGCCTGAACCTGGGCGGCCAGCGCGGCCGTTCCAACGAAATTTCCGTGGACGGCGCGGACGCGGTGGACAGTTCGGTGAACGGAGTGCGCGCGACGGTATCGCAGGAAGGCGTGCAGGAATTTCAGGTGATCAGCAGCAGTTATATGCCGGAATACGGGCGCGCCATGGGCGGCGTCGTCAACATCGTCACGAAATCAGGCTCGAACGAAATTCACGGCAATGCTTTTGGCTTTCTGCGCAACGGCGCCATCCAGGCGCAGAATCCATTTTCCGTGACGGCGTCTTGCAATCCCACAACGTTTGAGTGCGGCATCACGCCGGTGAAGCAATCCTACACGCGCGTGCAGACCGGCTTGACGCTCGGCGGCCCCATCCAGAAGGACAAAACTTTTTTCTTCTTCAGCTACGAACTCACGCGCCGCGAGGAAACCGGATTCACCGCGATCGGGCAGGACAACTTCGGATTCATAAATTCCCATATTCTGCCTCCGAACGCGGGGCCGTGTCCGCTGCCCGCGTATCTGGTGACGCCCACGCAGCAAGCATTCGTTGCGGCTGCGGGACCTGCGGGGATTCCTTATCTTTGCGCGGCGGCGGCGAGTTCGTTCACGGCTATCTTTGGCAACACACCGTTTTATCCAGGTTCAACATTTCCCAGTACCAGCGCGCCGCTGCCCGCGTCCTTTGCCGGGCTTGTTTCGACAATCGGAAATTTCCCCATTTCCGAAAAGGGCAGTATCTACTCCCTGCGTATTGATCACACCTGGAATTCGCGGAACAACACTTTCGTGCGCGCGATGGTTTCGCCGGACAGCGTGGACGGCATCCAGGTGAACGCGCAGAACCAGACGTTCGGACAGAATTCCGGGAGCCGTACGTCCTCGCAGCAAACGCATGACTGGGCTTTGATCGCACAGCACACCACGACCATCAGCAGCAATGTGTTCAACGAAGTTCACTTCCAATTTGCGCGGCGCAGTCTTTTTTACGGCTTCTCGGATCTTCCGGGCGGCTCCGCTCCCGCCGTGAACATTGCGGGCGCGGCGTACATCGGGCGCGAACCTTTCTCGACCGAAGATCGCCTGGAAAAACGCTATCAGCTCACCGACAATCTGACCTGGATCAAGGGAAAGCATTCGCTGAAGTTCGGCGTGGACTTCAACTTTATCCAGCTGCAGTCTCCTTCCGCGCAGATCTTCACGCTGAATTACGGCGGCGTTTATGATTTCGGCAGCGTTGCGATCGCAGCGGGCGCTCCCAGCTTGACGCCCGTACAGGCCTACGGCTTCGGCACTCCCACGATTTTTTTCCAGGGCATCGGCCAGTCGGACAGCCCATTCAACAATAAATTGCTCGGCGTTTTCGCGCAGGACAGCTGGAAAATAAATCAGCGACTGACGCTGAATTACGGCGTGCGCTACGACATCGGATGGCAGCCTACCTTTCCCGCAGCGACCACTGCCAACGCGATTGCCGAGAAGGCCTTTGGCGTCCAGGAAGGCGTGCCGGTTGACTCGAACAACGTCTCTCCTCGCATCGGAATTGCCTGGGATCCCTTTGGCGACGGCAAGACCGTCATCCGCGCCGGCTACGGTTTTTTCTACGACAATCCGGCACTGGCGCTCACTTTTCTTGCCACCGCGGAAGACGGCGCGCGTTCTGCGCTTCTGCAATTCCCCGGCGGCACGCCCGATGGCTCTTTGAACGCCGCTTCGATTTTTCAGGGAATACTGAATGTGCCAGACATGGGCTGCTCGACGGCCACGCCGAACATGTGCTATCAGGCCAATCAGCAGCGCTTCAACGCGTTTCAGCCGAATTCCCTTTTTATCAATCAAAATTATTTGACGGTGCCGAACCCCGAAGTGCCGGGAGCGCTGGGCTATCCGCTGGTGGGCATTCCCTACACAATTCCGATCCAAAGCAATTTCCAGTATGCGCTGGCGCAACAGGCGAACCTTTCCATCGAACGTGAGCTTTCGCGCGACTGGAAAGTGAGCGCTGGTTACAACTACACGCACGGCACCCATCTGGATCGCACCATCAATATTAACGTCACCAATCCGGCGATTCTCGATTCCAACGCTACCCACGCCATCGAGGCGGGGCTGATCACGCCCGGAACAAATCCTCTTACGGTAGAGGTTCCCGCCAACGGTGGCGTGCCGGGCTGCGTGAATACCGGCAGCGGCAGCGTTCTGGTCGAAGCGCCCGGCGTCTTCGGCATCGGCTCTTCGGCGGCCGGATGCGGAACGCCCATCGGAGCGATCGGCACGGCTGCCGCGTTTAATTTCTTCCGCCCCTCGGGTCCGAATCCATCGTTCGCAGGGCTGGTCGGAGGTTACTCAAATTTGCTTGCGCTCGCGGCTGCGGGCGGATTTCCCACGGGCTTCGCGGGAGTACAGGTTCCCTGGAGCGATGTGAACCCGCAAACGTCCACGGGCAATTCTCTTTACAACGGCTTCACGCTGACAGTGACGAAACGTTTTTCGCACGGTTTCGAAATGGTTTCTGGCTGGACGTATTCTCACACGATCGACGATTCCACCGACCTTTCCACGCTGTTGAATCCGCAGGACAACAGCAATCCGAATGGCGAACGCGGCAACTCCGACTTCGACCAGCGGCATCGCTGGATCACCAGCGCGGTGTATCAGACGCCCTTCCGCCAGAATGATTCCGCGATGTGGAAAAAAATACTTTCGAACTTTACTGTCTCGCCGGTGATCGAAGTGGCGTCGGGCCGGCCTTACAACGTCCTGCTGGGTTATGATACGAACCTCGACTTCGGTTCTTCCACGGGCCGGCCGTCGGTACTTCCTGCCGGCGCCTCGGTTCCGGCGGGATTCCCCGCGGCGACCACTTCGCCTTTCATCCACAATGCCGAGTTCATCCTTCCCACGAATTGCTTTGGCAGCGACGGTTCCGTGATTCCTCCCAGCGCCACCGTTCCCGTGCCGCCCACCGGCTGTACGGGAGATCTTGGCCGCAACGCTTTCAATCAGCCGGGTTTCTTCCAGATTGATTTGCGCATCGCCAAGGAAATCCCGATCACGGAGCGCGTAAACCTGCAGGTGATCGCCGACGGTTTCAACATGCTGAATCACTTCAACGTCAGCGGCGTGAACCCGGTCTGCGATTCCACCGCAGGCGCGGCGAATTGCGCCGCGGGCCAGCCAACATCGGCCTACGATCCGCGCACGTTTCAGTTCGCGCTGAAGCTCAACTTCTAGACGCTGGGCGGGTTTCTGCTCGGCTCACAGAGCATTTCCCGCGAGATTTTGCATCGCTCGCGGCGCGATTGCGCTATTCCCACTTCACCCGAAATTTTGCGCTGCAAGCGCGTTCGCGCTAAAGTGTTTGCAAGCGCTCAGCACGCGCGTTCACAGCAACGGGAAGAATATTGATGAACCCCATCGTGTGGTTGATCCTGGGCTTGGTTGCCATCGGCGTTGTCGCGTCAATCCTGTGGTCCGCGGCGCGGCGTGCGGACGCGCAACTCTCCGCCGTGCGTCAGGAAATGCAGAATTCTCTCGCCACCCAGGGCCAATCCGTCAACGCGCAAATCAATCACCTGATGCAATCCGTCACAACGCAGCTCGGCCAGGTGCGCCAGGAACTGCAATCCGGCGTCGCATCCTCCGGCAAGCTCGCGAGCGACGCGCAAATCGCCATGGCGCAGCAGCTGCAATCCTCGAACGAGACGATTCGCAAAATCAGCATGCAGATTGCGGAAGTGCAGCAGGCGGGAAATGCGATGTCGCAATCCGCGCAGACGCTGCAAAATGTTCTCGGCGGCGCGAAGACGCGCGGTGTGCTCGGCGAAGTTGTACTGGAGCGCCTGCTGCAGGATGCCTTGCCGCGCAGCGCCTACGAGACGCAATACCGCTTTGATACCACCGGCGCGATCGTGGACGCGATCGTGCGCAGCGGTGACCGCATTCTCTGTGTGGACTCGAAATTCCCTCTGGACGCGTACCGCAGGCTTTTCGACGCCGGCGAATCCGCGCGGCGGGAATTTTCGCTGGCTGTTCGCAAGCACGCCGATTCGATCGCCGAGAAATACATTCTGCCGGACGAGCACACCTTCGATTACGCGCTGATGTTCGTGCCGTCCGAGGGCGTGTATTACGAGCTGCTGATGACCGAAGATTCAAAATACGGCCAAATTGACGAATATTGCCGCGCGAAACGCGTGTTCCCCGTTTCGCCAAACACTTTTTACGCCTGCCTCAGCGCCATTGCCATCAGCTTGCAAGGCCAGAAAATCGAAGAGAACGCGCGGCATTTGCTCGCCGGCATGGGCGGATTGAAAAAGCAATTCGAGACGTTCGCCGAAGTTTACGACCGGCTCGGCACGCATCTGCGCCACGCGCAGCAGAGTTACGAAGATGCCGACAGCCGCCTGAGCCGCGCGCGCAATGCGCTGGAACAAATGGCGCAGGGCGCGCTGCCCGAAGCGCAAGCGCCCCCGAAAATCCTCAGCGCCACAAACGAAAAATAGCCATCCGCAAGCGCGCAATGCGGGAGGGCGGGGCATTCGCCCCGGAAGCGCGCTTTCGCGCTGCGCCCAAATCTTGGCAACTCTTACTGCAACGCCGCGGCCGCGCATTCCAGCAGGGTGCGAAAATCTCCCGCCATCGTCGTGGCAAGAATCGCCTCGGTGTCACGCCACACTTTTTGTGTGTCGCCGGGATGATGGGTGAGCCGGTCCGCCAGGTTCTTCAGCAAATGCTGCAGATCTTTGGGCGCGATCGCTTCCGCCGCCGTGAGATAGCGCCGGGCCACTCCCGCATCGGGCGCGGCAAGAATTCGCCCGTGAAACGAAAAATCTCCCGTGGCAACGGCTTGCACTTCAATCTCGGCGGAATTCTGCGGCCCTCCGGACGTCAGTACCTCTTGCCGGTCGCCGCGCAAAAATCGCAGCACGCCGGGAGTTTGATTTTCCACCCACAGGCGCAATGCCTGGTCTGTTCCCTGCACGTGCAAGGCGAGCTTGCTGCGTTTTTCCGGCACCAGCGGCGGCAAGGGAGGATCAAAATGCAAACTCGCCAGGGTCGTCGTTGCGTTCCATTGCCCACCGGGCGCCTCCATCAATATTTTCGCGGGACCGGGCAGCGCGCGCGGGCTCGCCAGCAGCACGATGCATTCCGGCGATGACGCCAGCACAAACGCGCGTTCGCCATTGATGCTTGCGCGATTCGCATCCACGTCGCCGCGAAACCCGCCGCCGCACACTGAAAACCGATCCACGGGCGACACCACGGGGGCAACGGTCGCTGCCTGCTCGCCCGTGCCCGTCGTGGGCGCATCAACCAGCGCAGCAGCCGAATTCCCAGCGGCGCTGGCAATCAACACCAGCAAATCGGCGGGAACGGTGAAGAATGCTCGCCCGGTTTTGTCCGTCTTCACGCGCTGCCCTTTTCCCAGGTCCACCGTGATTCCGTCCGCCAGCCGGCCATCCACCCCGAGAACCGCAAGCGTCGCCGGTTGCCCGGCGACCAGCCGGGCAGGCAGCACGATCGAAACCGTCCAGGTGGTAGCTGCCGTGGATTGAGCGCGCGGCGTCTGGCCGCAAGCTAAAACCAAGCAAGCGCCCACGATGAAAGGGCAAACGCCGCTCACCATACACGCAAGCGTCCAGGCGCGCGTCGTCGCTCGGGCGAGCAATCCGGAAGAAGATCGCATGTCGCGCATTATTTGGGCGGTCGGGGCATCACGCGTTCGTACACCCGGGATTCGCGGAAAAGCCTGAACAGCTCCGCGTCAATTTCGTTGGCCCGCACGCATTCCTCCAGGATGCTTAGAGCGCGCTCGGCGGGAACCGCGCGTTTGTAGGGCCGGTCGGAAGCCGTCAACGCGTCGAAAATATCGCAGATCGTCATCATCTTGGCGGGCAGCGGAATCTGATCGCCGCGCAGCTGGTAAGGATAGCCAAGGCCATTCAGTTTTTCGTGATGCGCGCGCGCGATTTCCGGCACGCCGCGCAATTCCTTGGTCCAGGGAATCTGGCTGAGGAAATTAAAAGTGTGCAGCACATGCGATTCAATCTGCTGCCGCTCGGAAGCGTCCAGACTACCTTTCGGTATCGAAAGCAGGCGCATTTCATCGGCATTGAGGTAAGGCAGCTCGCTGCCCCTGCTGTCGACGAAAAATTGCTGCGCGATTTCGCTCAGCTTGCGGAACTGTCCCTGCTCCATCAGCGTCGGCTCGTTCGCATCCAGGATGAACCGCAAATAATCCTGAATGCGCTCGAGGCGCTGCTCGAAATCCTCGCTCAGCCGCGCGATTTCGCCCAGCGCGTCTCCGCGGTCGCGCTCCAGAAACATCTGCAGCTTGCGGCGCACCATGCTCGCTTCCACTTCCTTGCGAATGTAGTCGAAGCGCTGCTTCACCAGTTCCATTTGTAGCGGGTACAACTTTTTCGCCTTCACCAGGACTTCTTCGCGCACGCCTACTTTTCCGAAATCGTGCAGCAGCGCGGCGTAGCGAATTTCCTTCATCTGCTCATGATCGAAACGGCTGTCGCGGTAGGGGCCCGTGGAAACCTGGTCCACAACTTCAGCCAGGCCCTGGGTGTAAGCGGCCACGCGCAGCGAATGCCCGGACGTGGTGGGATCGCGCTGCTCGATCGCCGTCACCGCGGCTTTCACGAAGCCTTCAAACAACGTTTGAATATCGTTGTAAAGCTTGCGATTTTCGTAAGCCACAGCCGCCTGCGAAGCCAGCGACAAAGCCAACCGCACCGAGCGCTCGTGGAACGGAAGCACGTGCCGTGCCACGTCAGCTTCATCGTGCAAACGCGCCGCCGGATCATTTTTCGCGTTGATGAGCTGCAGCACGCCCAGCACTTCGCCCTTGGCGTTGCGCATCGGCAGCGTGAGCAGCGATTTTGTGCGGTAACCCGACTCGCGATCGTAATGATCGTTGAAGTGAAACGGCATTTCCGGTGGGATGTGATGCGCATCCGCGAAGTTCACTACCTCGCCGCGCAGCGCCGTGTAGCCCGCCATGGAATCTTCCGCCATCGGCAGCGCAAATTCCTTGAACGGAAACACCAGGCTGTCGTTCTGCGTCAGCATGAATCGCAAATGCCGGCCGCCCTGGTCTTCATCCTCAACCAGGTAAAGTGAGCCGGCATCGGCCCGCGTGATTTCCCGAGCCTTGGCAAGAATCAGATTGAGCAACTCGCGAACATCGCGCTGCGAAGAGAGAGCAATCCCGATTTCATTCAGCTGTTCGCGCTCGCGTTCGGCGCGTTCCAGCTCCTCGCGCGCAGCGCGTTCGCTCGCCATCAACTCGAGATTTTCGAACGCAATGCCGAGCGTCTTTTCCAATTCCTCGCCGGAAGCGCTGCAAGAAACAAACGCGAAAACCGACGCCGCTGTCTTTGCACCGTGTGATGCGGACGTCTCGACCGTGCCCAAGCCAGCCGCAGGCACCACCCCGATCACGCGGTAATTGCTGCCGGAACCGTTCCAGGAAGCCGGCAGCACCGGCGCGCCATCGCGCATGTCAGCGAGCACCACACCGTAATTTGGCGCACCATCCTGCTCGCGTCTTCCGTTCGCATCGCTCTGCTTGTTCGTGGTGAGGCTGCGCAATGCATAGTTCGGCGGCAACGGCGCGACGAGTTTCTCCGCCGTCGAGCCTTCCATGAACCAAATCTCTCTCTTTTCGCCCATAGCTTCTTGCGTGCCGCGCCCCTGCCCCCGCGTGTCAAAGTATAGCGAAAGCAGGCACACCGGCGCAGGCAGCCGATTCTATATCCTTTTCGTTCGCGACGGGCAGGCGTCGTGCGCACGGAACATCCGGCGGCCTCGCGTCTTGAATCGGACGCGGGCGTTTGTTAGCCTTGCGCGGATTTCAATCTCCATCCCGATAAGCGCGGCGCACTGCATTCGCGGTAAATATGGCCCAACCCACAACCATAATCAACCGCACCGCGGGATTGCTTCGCGAATGGTGGGCCCACCGAGGCTCGTTCGCGATCAGCCTGCTGTGCACGCTATTTGCGCTCGCGACTTATTACGTCACATTCATGGGCGAACGGCCCATGCCGGTCGCCGATTTCGTCAAACGCATGGAATTATCCACCCTGGACACGCGCTACGAGTTCCGCGGCAGGTTGCGCACCGATCCGCGCATCATCATCGTGGACGTGGACCAGGAATCGCAGGAACAGCTGGGCCGCTGGCCCTTTCCGCGCATCCATTTCGCTCACTTGCTGGACGCGCTGCGCCAAGATGGCGCGCGCGTCGTCGCTTTCGATATGACCTTCAGCAAGCCGGACGAAACGGTCCTGCCGTTGCAGGAACTTGCCGGCGATCTGGCGGCGCAGCAAAAAAAAGGCCGCGCTGTCAGCTCCGGGGTTCTCTCGACAATCGAAAACAAGGAAAAAGAATACAACTACGACCAGCAAGTCGCCGAAGCCATTCAGCGATTCGGTAACGTCGTCCTCGGCAGTTATTTTCTTTACACGAAAGCGGACCTCGCCGGAGTTTCCAGCCAGTCGCTGGATGAATACGCCAACCAGATTGCTTATTTTCCGTTTCCGCAGGTGCGGCCTTTGCCCTCCGCCCAAGGCGAAACCGACCGTGTTAAAGCGATCCAGATCTACGAAGATCTGAATTATTTGCCGCGGGGCGCGGAAGCCAATGCCGCGATTTTCACCGAAGCCGTCGCAGCAAAAAAAGGCGTGGGCTTCTTCAACGTTTTTCTGGATGCTGACTCGGTAGTGCGCCACGTGCCGCTCGCGATTCCCTATGGCCGCGACCCGGATCGCGCCAACTGGGATTTTTACGCCTCACTCGAGGTGCAGGCAGTGCGCCTGTATCTCGGCCTCAGCGACCAACAAGTCGCCCTCACCTACGGCGGCAGCGGAATTGTCGGCGTGGAATTCGGCAAGCAAATCTTCGCGCGCACCGACGACATCAGCCGGCTGCTGGTGAACTATCGCGGTCCGGTGCGAACGTATCCTTACGTTTCGTTCGCCGATGCCGCGCTGAAGAAATTTCCGCCCGGCACATTCAAAGACAAGATCGTGCTGGTCGGCGCATCCGCCACGGGAATCGGCGATTTGCGCGCCACTCCGTTTGGCGGCATTGATTTTCCCGGCACGGAGATTCACGCCAACGTGATCGACAATATTTTGAACCAGCAGTTCATCGTGCAGCATGGCATGCAAGCGCTTACCGACGTGGGATTTATTCTGCTGTTCGGAATTCCACTGGGAATCTGGCTGGCGATGGTTCAGCCGCGCTGGATGATCCTGGGCCTCGCGTTCCTTTTTCCGTTCGCTGGAATCGTGTATTGGGCCTTTCTTCATGGCTGGTGGCTTAATTTCATCGTTCCCGCCGTGTTCGTGCTGATCCCCAACGTCAGCCTGGTGGCGCTCTACCGCGTGCTCATCGAAGAGCAGGAAAAACGCAAAGTGCGCGGCGCGTTTCAGCAGTACGTCAGCCCGGAAGTGATTCGCCGCTTGCTCAGCGATCCCGAGCGCGTGAAACCGCGCAAGACGGAAGTGAGCGTGCTCTTCAGCGACATCCGCGGCTTCACCACCATCTCCGAAACGCTCGACGCGCAAACGCTTGCCGACCTGCTCAACAGCTACCTGACCGAAATGACCCGCATCATTTTTCGCCACCAGGGCACGCTCGATAAGTATATCGGCGATGCGGTGATGGCCATCTGGGGCGCTCCGTTCGATGAGCCCAATCACGCCGAGCGCTGCTGCCTGAGCGCGGTGAGCATGCTCGCGCGCCTGCACGAATTGCAAGCGCAGTGGCGCGCGCAGGGAAGCCCCGTGCTGGAAATCGGCGTCGGAATCAATACGGGCATCGCATCGGTGGGAAACATGGGCTCATCTTTGCGTTACGGATATACGGCCTTGGGCGACGCGGTAAATCTGGCGGCGCGGCTGGAAGGGCTGAACAAGGAGTACGGCACGCAAATACTGATCAGCGAATTCACCCGGCGCGAACTTCGCGCAGACCAGTTTTTATTTCGCGAAATTGATTTCATCCGCGTGAAGGGCAAGCTGCAGCCCGTGACCATTTACGAAATCCTGGGGCCGCGCGCAAAAGAACAAAGCGGCGAAGAGCTCGTTGCATTATTTGGCGCGGCGCGCGAAGCGTACAAGCACCGTAACTGGCGCGCTGCCAGGGCCGGCTGGGCGGAAATTCTGCAGCGCTGGCCGGAAGACGGTCCTTCGCGAGCCTTCCTCGCGCGCTGCGACGAATACATTGCGGAAGAACCACCCGTCGAATGGGACGGCGTTTACGCGATGAAGCACAAGTAAAAGCTGGGCGCGCGCTGCGAGAGCATTTATTCGTCCAGACGCACGACGAACGTCGTGAGCTGTTCGGCGTTGTGCAACTTGTCCGCGAGGTTTTGCGCGGCGTCTTCGCTCGGCAAGCGGCCGATGCGCACGCGGTAAAATGTTCCATTTGCTGAATCGTATGTGGCGATGCTCACCGGCGGATAGGTTTCTTCCATCTGCGCTTTCAGCCGCTCGGCATTTTCCTGCATTTTGAACGCACCCACCTGCACCGCGAAAAATCCTAGCTTCGGATTCGGCCCCGACAAGATTTCCAGGCGTACGTTCGCTGTTCCGGTTCCCACCATTTCGATTGCTTGTGCCGCCGAAAGCGAAAGATCAATCACGCGATTCGCGACGAACGGGCCGCGATCGTTGATGCGCACTTCGGTGTGCCTGCCGTTGTTCAGATTCGTCACGCGCACCACGCAATTGAAAGGCAGCGTGCGATGCGCCGCGGTGAATTCGTGCATATCGTAAATTTCACCGTTGGAGGTGCGTCGCCCGTTGAACGGAACGCCGTACCACGACGCAACGCCTTCCTCGACATATGCGCCCGGCACGGCGGGCTGGCGTTCGATTGCAGGCGGAGGTCCGGAGGGACGAGACGCGCTGGACTGGCCCGGCTGCGGCGCGGGTGCAGGTTGTGGCGCTGGAGGATTCGCCGGCGCATGCGTGGTCACGTTGTGTTTCGCGCATCCCGCAACGCTGGCGAGCGCGAGAAGCATTGTCAGCGTCAGCCGAGCGAATCCAATTCGTTCACTGCGCTGGCCGAGCATGAATTGTATAGGGAATTTCTCCGGCCGGTTCGCTGGCCTCACGCAGTTTCCCGATTCACAGGTTTTCTCTCATTTCGGTATTATAGGAACGCACTCACACTCTCGCAAGGAACCCTATTGGATATCTCGCCGCGTCTGCGTTGGAAGCTGGACCGATTGAAGGAACAAATGAGCGGTTTTTTCGGCGGCGGCGCGAAGGAGAACCCGCGCCCGAAGCTTTGCCCCGCCTGCGGCACACTGGTCGGCGCCACTGCCACGAAATGCCATCAATGCGGCGCGAGTTTGACGTTCGGTATGGCGGCCGCCAGCCGCTCGCTTGGCCGCCTGATGCCCACCACGTCGCCCGCAACTTACGGCATCTTAACTTTGAGCTGCTTGCTCTACGGCGTGAGCCTGCTGGCCACCATTCGCACCACCGGATTTCAGGCGCCTGCAGGCGGCGGATTTTCCGCCATCATGAGTCTTGGCGCTATCGGCGGCCGCGTGCTGCAACAACTTGGCGCGTCTCTGCCGTGGCCCATAGATCTTTTCCAGCCGTGGCGGTTGATCATGGCGACCTTTCTGCACGGCAGCTTTCTCCATATCGGATTCAATATGTGGGTGCTGATGGACGTCGGTCCGCAATTGGAAGAAATGTACGGCTCGGCGCGATATCTTTTTATTTATGTGGTGACTGGCATCGGCGCTTATCTGCTGAGCGGATTCGTCGGCCATTTCAGCATAGGAGGCTCTGGTGCGTTGCTGGGATTAATTGGTGTACTGATGGCCATCACCACCAACCGGCGCAGCGCTTCGATGCAAATGCTGCGCAGTCAACTGATCCGCTGGTTGATCTACATCGCCGTGCTGGGATTCTTCATGTCAGGAGTTGACAATTCCGCGCATCTGGGCGGATTCGTCAGCGGATTCGGATTGGGAAAAATCATGGTGGATCGCGCACCGTCGTCGCCGGAAGAATGGAAACGCGCGAATCTGCTTGGCTGGGCTACAGGGCTGGTGGTCGCGGCAAGTCTGGGAATGGTAGCTTTTGGCGTTCTTCGCGCCGGCTAGCACTTCGCAAAAAATACTCGGGGGACCAGTTTTTGACTCTGTAGCACCCGTCCCGCCCATGCGGGATGGGCGCGGTTGCTTTTTTCTTCGTCCTTTGCGCCTCTGCGGTCAGCTTCGCGGTGGCCATGGCTGGGGCAGCTGCTTCACCCGCCCGCATGCATCCGTCGCGACACGACGATGCTGTAATGTACTCCCGAAATACACACGAACACCGCGACGCAATACCCGCAAATCTCTTTCACCATGTATAACGCGTGGTTGTCACGCAGCGCCAGCACCAGCACCAGAAAAATCATGGTAATTTCAAAAAACGTGGTGGCCTTGCCGTAGATGCTCGGCGGCAGAGACATGTAGCCCACCGTGAGCAAAATCACCGCGCTCGCGACCAGCAGCAGCACGTCGCGCCCCAACACCAGAATCGTCAGCCACCACGCCACCTTCCCGTGCAGCGCCAGCTCGAAGTACGAAGAAGAAAGCAGCAATTTATCGGCGATAGGATCCAGATAGGCGCCCAGCGGAGTTTTCTGATTCAGCCCGCGCGCCAGAAGACCATCCAGCGCGTCGGTGAAGCCCGCCACGATCAAAATCAGCAGGCCCCAGTTGTAGCGCTCGTAATGAATCGCCATGATGAAAAACGGCAGGAAGGCCAGGCGCAGGAACGTAAGCTGGTTGGGAACCGTCAGGATTCGGCTGTTCATTAATTTGTTTTGTAAAGCGCCGGAAACAGCCGCCTAGGCGAACTGCGCCAGGTAATCCTCAAGCGAACGGCCGGTCTTCTTCGCGAACATTTCCGCCAGCGATGGAATCGAGCCGCGCGGTTCGTCCAGCGCGATGCGCTCGATGCGCAGCATCGGAAAAAAAAGCGTAGGCAGCCCCATGCGGTCGCCTTCCGGATGCAGCACCTGGCTCACGAAATCGTCGAACGAGCTCAGGTCAATCCCGCGCAAAGTCACTCCGGAGCTGGAAATATCCATCAATTCGCCCCACAGACGTTCCTTCGGCGTGTGCAGGCTGATCACCACGATCGAATGCGGCTCCATCACTTCTCCTGGACGTCCCCGTTCCCTCGATGGTATCGCAATTCGCGCTTTCCGCGCAGTCTCGGCGCGCAATAGATAACCGCGCTGCACGCATTACACGAACATCGTTTTCAAATCCGGCGCGCGTTTCAGGAGCGGCTCGGTGGCCTTCTGCACTTCGTCGGGCGTCACTCCGGCCGCCACTTCGCGCAACACCAAGCCCTGCGGCGTCACCTCAATTACGCCCAGCTCGGTGACGATCAATTTTACGACTCCGACTCCCGTGAGCGGCAAGCTGCATTTCTTCACGATTTTCGGCTCGCCCTCTTTGGTGGTGTGCTCCATTGCGATAATCACGCGCTTTGCGCCGGCCACCAGGTCCATCGCGCCGCCCATGCCCTTCAACATTTTTCCGGGGATGGCCCAGTTCGCCAAATTTCCGCCCTCGTCCACCTGCAACGCGCCGAGCACGGTAAGATCCACGCGTCCGCCGCGAATCATGCCGAAAGACTCGGCGCTCGAAAAATAGCAGCAGCCGGGAATTTCCGTGATGGTCTCCTTGCCGGCGTTGATCAGGTCCGGATCCTCTTCGCCCGCGAACGGATACGGCCCGATCCCCAGCATTCCGTTCTCGGACTGCAGAATGACTTCGATTCCCGGCGGCAAATAATTCGGGATCAGCGTCGGCAGGCCGATGCCCAGATTCACGTAGTATCCGTCGCGCAATTCCTGCGCCACGCGCCGCGCGATCACTTCGCGCTTGTCAATTTCAACCTGCATTCGCTGCTCCTAACGCTGGCGCACCGTGCGCCGCTCAATGCGCTTCTCGTATTTCTCGCCCTGAAAAATCGCATCCACGAAAATTCCCGGCGTGTGCACGCAATCGGGATTCAGCTTCCCCAGTTCCACGATTTCTTCTACTTCAGCGATGGTGTAATCCGCCGCAGTGGCCATCACCGCGTTGTAATTCCGCGCCGTCTTGCGATAGATCAAGTTTCCCCAGCGATCGCCCTTCCACGCCTTGATGAACGCGAAATTCCCTCGCAATGCCGGCACCAGCACATGCGACCGTCCGTTGAACTCGCGAACTTCCTTGCCTTCCGCCGCCATCGTTCCGTAACCGGTGGGCGTATAAAACGCCGGAATTCCCGCGCCGCCGCAGCGAATGCGCTCCGCCAGCGTCCCCTGCGGGTTCAACTCCACCTCGATCTCTTTTTTCAGCGCCAGCTGCTCGAACGTCTTATTTTCGCCTACGTAGCTTGCGATCATTTTCTTCACCTGCTTGCTTTGCAGCAGCAGACCGATGCCAAAATCGTCCACGCCCGCGTTGTTCGAGGCGAGCGTCAGATTCTTCGTGCCTTTGCGGCGCAACGCCGCAATCAAATTCTCCGGAATCCCGCACAGGCCGAAGCCGCCCAGCAAAATCGTCGCGCCATCCTGCAGGCTCGCGATGGCAGCATCCGCGTCGGCCACGCGCTTATCCATCCGCTCTCCTCCAATCACAAATCCGGTAATTCAATGTGCATGAAGTTTACTGCAAATGAGCAAGCTTTTCGCAACCTTCGTTGGACGCGAGGTTCGTCGCGAGTCGGGATTGCGGCGGCGCTAGGAGGCTTCGCTGCTGCGACGGCTGACGCCAGTGCGCGCGGCGGATTTCAGCACGCGGATCCGCTCCGCGACGGCCGCTGCCGCATCGTCGGGCGACGCGGCTTTCTCGACTGCAGCCATAAGCGCCGAGCCGACCACCGCGGCGTCAGCGATTCCGCCTAGCACCGTAACCTGCGTCGGCAGCGAGATGCCGAAACCCACGGCGATGGGCAGCGTTGTGAATTTTCGCGCGCGACGGATCAACGCCGGCAATTCCGCGGGCAGCGACTCACGCTCCCCGGTAACGCCGGTACGCGAAATCACATAGAGAAATCCGCTGGACGCAGCGCCGATCCGTTCCAGCCGCGCATCCGTGGAAGTGGGCGCAGCGAGAAAAATCGTATCCAGCTCGTGCGCCTGCATCGTCGCGCGGTACTCCATTGCCTCTTCGGGCGTCAGGTCCGTCGCCAGTACGCCATCGGCGCCAGCCGCTGCCGCCGCAGCGGCAAATTTCTCCAGGCCCATCTGCAAAATCGGATTGAAATAGCTGAAAAGCACCAGCGGAACTTCCGAATGCGTGCGGATGCGGCGAACCAGTTCGATCACCCCGGCAAGAGTGGTCCCGCCGCGCAGCGCGCGATCGCTGGCGCGTTGAATGGTAGGTCCATCGGCGACCGGATCGCTGAAGGGCACGCCCAGCTCAATCACATCCGCGCCGGCATTGGCGGCAGCAAGCACGATTTTCTCGCTAGCCGCAAGCGAGGGATCGCCGGCGGTGACGTACGCGACCAGCCCCATCTCACCAGCTTCCGCGAGCGCGCGAAAACGCCGGGCGATACGCCCCGCAGGCTGCACCGCCACCGCACTTTGCGACGTTGCGAAGTTCTCAGACATAGCGCGAGAAAATATCCATATCCTTATCGCCGCGCCCCGAAAGATTCAAGATCACCAGCTCGTCCTTTTTCATCCGCGACGCGCGGCGAATCAATTCCGCCAAGGCATGCGCCGATTCCAGCGCAGGAATAATTCCTTCCAGTCGCGCGAGCGTGCGCGCGGCTTCCACGGCTTCGCTATCGCTCACCGCGCAATATTCCGCGCGGCCCTCGTCCGCGAGCCAGGCGTGTTCAGGACCGACACCCGGATAATCCAATCCCGCGGAAACCGAGTGCGTCGTCGCAATCTGCCCGTCAGACGTTTGCAAAACGTAGGTGTAAGTTCCCTGCAGCACTCCCGGCTGCGCCCCCGTGAATCCGCTGGACGCTGCGAGCCGCGCAGCGTGTTCACCCAAGGTTGTCCCGCGCCCGCCCGCTTCCACGCCAATCATTTTCACCGACGCATCGGGCAAAAACGCGTGAAACAATCCAATTGCATTCGAACCGCCGCCCACGCAGGCGATCAGACGGTCCGGCAAGCGCCCTTCGGCCCGCATGATTTGCTTGCGCGCTTCTTCGCCGATCACTTTTTGAAAATCGCGCACGATTTGCGGATAGGGATGCGCGCCGAGCACCGAGCCCAGCAAATAATGCGAGCTTTCGACGTTGGTCACCCAATCGCGCATGGCTTCATTGATCGCGTCTTTCAGCGTGCGGCTGCCGGAATCCACACCCACCACCTCCGCGCCCAGCAAGCGCATGCGAAACACATTCAGTCGCTGGCGCTCCATGTCTTCCGTGCCCATGTACACGGTGCACGTCAGGCCCAGCTTCGCCGCGACGGTAGCGGTTGCGACGCCGTGCTGGCCGGCGCCGGTTTCCGCGATGATCCGTTTTTTGCCCATGCGTGTGACGAGCAGCCCCTGGCCCAACGCGTTATTGATCTTGTGCGCGCCGGTGTGCAGCAAGTCTTCGCGCTTGATGTAAATGCGCGGGCCGCCGAGATGCGCGGTCAGTCGTTCGGCGAACTGCAGCGGCGTGGGACGTCCTGCAAAATGATGCAGCAGTGAATCGAGCTCCGCCTGAAAGCTGCTATCCGCGCGCGCTGCGGCATAGGCGCGCTCGAGGTCTTCCAGCGGCGCCACCAGCGTCTCCGGGACGTAACGCCCGCCGAAGCGGCCGTACCTGCCGCGCGCATCCGGCACCATCTGCGCAATCGCGCTCATGATCGTCGTTTCCTCCGCGCTGGACTTACCGGGAGCTTCGTACGCGGTGGTCGCGCCGTGCTCGTGCGCACTGGGCGAACTGCCGTGACCAGCGCGCGCATCCGCGCCGCATCTTTTTTGCCGGGACGCGATTCCACTCCGCTGCACACATCAATCGCGAAAGGCCGCGCCGCGGAAACTGCTTCGGCTGCATTTTCCGGCGTTAAACCGCCCGCCAGAAATATTTGTCGCTTGCGCCCGGCGTTCTTCGCCAGTTTCCAGTTAAAACTCTTTCCCGTACCGCCGCGCAAGCGCGCATCAAAACCATCGAGCAGAATGGAGGAAGCTCGTTTGAAATTCGCCAGCTGCGCCACGCGGAATGAATCGCGCACGCGAATTGCCTTGATCACGCGAAAGCTTCGGCGCATGCGCGACACAATTTCCGGCGTTTCGTCTCCGTGCAGTTGCACGTAGTCGAGGCCCACTCGCCGCGCGATTGCCAGCATCTCCGGCTCCGGCTCGTTCACGAACACTCCTACGGATGCCACGCCTACGGGCAAGCGTTCGACAATGCGCCGCGCTGCGGCAGGCGCGATGTAACGCGAGCTCTCGCGGTAGAAATTAAATCCGAGATAGTCCGCCCCGGCCGCGACGGCGCCTCGCGCGTCGCTCCAATTGGTGATCCCGCAAATTTTCACTTTCACCATGACGCTCCGCCGTTCATGCCGCCGTGTGCCCCGCATTCGCAGGTGCCAGCAAGGCGCGCAACGCCACCGCGGGATCGGCGCTCTGCATCACATGTTCGCCGATGAGAAACGCGTCGAAACCCGCGCGCTGCAGGCGCACCAGATCATCATGAGTGCGCAGTCCGGACTCAGTTACCGCAATGCACTCCTCCGGAATCGCGTCGGCCAATCCAAGCGACGTCTCCAGGTGCACCTGAAAATCACGCAGGTCGCGATTGTTCACGCCGATGATCCGTGCGCCAGCTTCGAGAGCCCGCTCCAGCTCCTCGCGCGCGTGCACTTCCACGAGCGCTTCCATTTTCAGCGCGCGCCCTAACTCCAGCAGTTCCCGCAACTCCGCGTCGTTCAGTACCGCGGCAATCAGCAGAAACGAATCCGCTCCGGCCGCGCGCGTTTCCCACACCTGCCACGGATCCACGATGAAATCCTTGCGCAGGATGGGAATCTTGGTCACTCGGCTTGCTTCTTTCAGGTCGCCGAGCGAGCCGGAAAAGAAATCTTCCTCCGTCAGCACGGAAAGCGCGGCCGCGCCCGCCTCCTCAAGGCTTGCGGCCAGCACCGCCGGAGCGTATTCCTCGCGAATCACGCCGCGCGAAGGCGAAGCTTTCTTCAATTCTGAAATAATATTGATCTTGCCGGCCCGCGCCAGCGCCGCTGGGAAATCACGTGGCGGTGCGACTTTCTTTTCCACCGCAAGCTGCAACGCAACGTCCGGAAGCACGCGTTTGCGATGCGCCACAGATGCGCGACGCGCTTCGACAATCCGCTCCAGAATATTCTTCGAACGCGAGCTGCTTTCCATGGCGCAAGATCCGGCGTTACCGGTTTCGGCAGGCACGCCTTCGGAGTCGCCTCCAAAGGAACAATCGCTCTAACCATGCTATCTGCGGGGAGCACGCCCTGTCAATTTAGCGAAGCCTCGAGCATTGCATTCAAGCGGGGCCATGCAGCTGACTTGCGATGCGGAAACGGACAAGAAATATTTTGCGTTCTGTAATGATAGATGCAATGCTGCGCGGGGAGAAAAATCGGATATGTGTTTTTCAGCAACCGCGAACTTTGTTGGCAGCACGGCGCTGGGCGCTGTGGGCATCGTCACGTTGACGAAGGTGAAGCACCGGCGCGAATTGCTGTTCGCGTCGCTGCCTTTCCTATTTGCTATACATCAGTTCATCGAGGGATTTGTGTGGCTGGGATTGGATGGGAAGCTATCGCCGACGATGACGCACAACATGGCTGCGGCGTTCATGCTGTACGCGCAGGGACTGCTGCCGTTCCTGCTGCCGCTGAGCGTGCTGCTGTTTGAGCCTGACGGCAAGGGCCGCCGCCGCATGCTGCCGTTCCTTGCGCTCGGCACCGGAACGACGCTTTACATTTTGTGGGCGCTGACGGCCTATCCGTTAGAGGTGTATGTGCGCGGAAACAGCATCGTGTACATCAATCAGGCGACCAACAATACGGCAGTAGCGGTGCTGTACGTGATCGCGACTTGCGGTTCGCTGTTTTTCTCCGAAGTTAAGCCCATGGTGATTTTCGGCTTGGCAAATCTGGCGATTCTGCTGATCGTGATGGCGTTCAAGCGCTACGCGTTCACCTCGCTCTGGTGCGCGTACGCGGCCGTCGCCAGCGTCATCATCCTCGCCTATTTCTGGCGCACCAGCAAATACCGACCGCTGCACTACGCTCTGCCTTTGTGGAACTCGTGAAGTAGGAGCGCGCCCCTGCGCCATTGCCGGAACAGGGCCGCGCCCCGCAAACACACACCGCTAGAGCGAGTTCAGGAACGCGCTGAACTGCTCTTTTTCTTCATCGGTCAAATTCATCTGAAAACGCTGGTTGTAAAATTCGAGCAGCTCGTTCAAATCGCGCGCGGCTCCATTGTGGAAGTAAGGCGCGCGAGAGGCGAGGCCGCGCAGGATCGGACCTTTCGTGCGGACCATGTCGCTGCACAAGCCGCTGACCAGCCCTTTGCCTGGATCCGTGGTGAAAATCACGTAGGGCGCAACAGGCTGCCCGGGCACCTGGAACGGATTCGGACATCCGGTGATGCGATAAACCGGCAGATCCGGAACGCTAAGTTGCGAAAGTCCATTGGCAATCAGCGGATCGGATTCGGCGACAGGATCGTGGCCGGTGCCGATATCCAGCGCCAAGGGCAGAGAGTGGTTGCCGACATTCGGCGCGTCGTGGCAGGTAGTGCAGGTTCCCGCGAACGGCGCGATGGGCACGGTGGTACCCAGTGCTTTGGCCAGCGCGGCATTATCAGTCAAACCTCGGACGTTGGAGATGGTGAGTGCACGGGTGTTGAACAGTTTTTCTCCGGCAGCGATCTTTCGCCGCATGGGGTCAGGTGAAGTTTCCCAATCCGCAAAGATTGTGAAGGCCGTAGAGTTGAACGCATTGCCTTCGGGATCGGCGCCCAGCGAATCGTTGGTGCCGGGATAGTAGGCCTGATTGGAAAGGTTCAGGGGCCCACCGAGCGCTCCCGCAAAGTTCAGCCAGCCTGCGCGAAAATCCAGCGATTGTGCGGAATTAAGCCCCAACTCGAAATTGACGATCGCAGTTTGCTGCGCGAGCGTCGGCGGCTCGGCTGCTTGCGCGTGGGTCAGAGTAGCGTCAATCGCCTGCTGCAGCAAATCGGTCTGCAGATTCTGCTGAAACGTAGCGGCAGATGTGAGCGGTTGAATCGTTTCGCGTCCGTCAAACATAACTGAGCTGAGAAATCGCAAGTTTGTGGTCGGCAACGGCCGGCGATAAACCGAAACCGTCTGCACGCCAGTGGATTCGTCGGTAACGACCGCGCAGCCGTAGGGGTCGCGCTCGGCCTGGATTTGATATTGCGCGTTCGCGGGAACGGGCAGAAATATGCGAATTAATCCGCTCCTCAACAGCAGACTGTGCGAGGCGCGGTCGTTGGATGTGCCAGTAGGGCAATTCGCGCCATCAATCGATGCAAATAGCGGGTCGTTCCCTTGTGTAGCGGCAAACTTCTCCCGAACGCTGGTGACGCCCAGACCGAACCCGTCACTCGCGAGGTGGCACGTCCCGCAGGAACGTCCATTGCTGCCGAGGCTCTGGAAGAACACATTGCTCGTGCCTTCGTCAATCGGGCCATTTGCGTTGTAGCTGGAGATCAGACCGCTGGGATCCAGGAAGGGGAAAAGATTCGGAATTATGGCCGCCGAAGCGACCGTGGCGAGCGCCAGAATCCCGGCCACGAGCAGCCATTTTCGCCCTTGCAAAATCCAACTAAAAAAACCACGATTGGGCCGCATTGCGCCTCCTATCCCCGAGCGGGGATGCATTTCTTAATCAAACTCTGATTCTTCCGTGAGCGTCCGAATTGCTGCGTTGGCAGGGTTGATCGCAGATGCGCGGTGATTCGTCAATGGAAGGCGGCTGAACATTCGGTGTTATGGAGCTGTACGCCCAAGTGTATGATTTAAGGACTAATAGCTTGCGCAGCAGGCCTCGCGGAGCGCAGAATTCCGAAACGGTGAGCGAGTAAATCCATGTCGCAAGGCTGTAAGTACCGCTTTGGCCCGTTCGAGCTAAGAGTCCAGACGCGCGAACTCTATAAACACGGACTGAAGCTAAAGCTGCGGCCGCAGGGCTACCAGGTTCTGGCTCTTCTGCTGGAGCACGCCGGAGCGTGTGTAACGCGGGAGGAGTTGCAGAAACGGGTTTGGCCTTCGAACACGTTCGTGGATTTTGAGAATGGGGTGAATTCGGCGATCAAGCAACTGCGGGCGAGCCTGAACGATTCCGCCGCGGAGCCGCGCTATATAGAAACATTGCCCAAGCTGGGCTATCGGATGATCGCGCCGGTCGAGTACGAGGCAGACGCGCCGGGCGCACGGGCCACAGCTGCCGAGGAAGAATCCGGCGGCGCGAAGGTGGTGGGCGAAGCGGCCGCTCCGATAGCGGCGCGACCGGCTCACTCGAGAAAGCAGCAGTGGGTGGCAGCGGTGTGCGTGCTTGGGATTGTTTGCGTGGTTGCATTGCTAAAGTGGCCGCGAGCGCATCCGACGCCGCAGCGCGCAGCACCGGCCGGAAGAATCATGGTTGCGGTGCTTCCCTTCGAGAATCTGACGGGAGACCGAACACAGGACTATTTCAGCGACGGATTGACGGAGGAGATGATCGCGCAGTTGGGACGCCTTGATCCGAAGGAATTCGGAGTGATTGCGCGAACTTCGGTCATGCACTACCAGCACAGCCCCGAGAAAGTGGATCAGATCGGAAGCGAGCTAGGCGTGCAGTACGTGCTGGAAGGGAGCGTGCGGCGCGATTCCGATAAGGTGCGAATCAACGCGGAGCTGATCGAAGTGGCCGGCCAACGGCAGCTCTGGGCGCAGCAGTATGATCGCGAGCTCACGAATTTATTGGTTGTACAGGCCGAGATCGCGCGGGAAATCTCCGATGCCATCCAACTAACGCTGGGGAGTCCGGAACGAAGCGAGAGCGTTCGTCAGCCCACTTTGACGCCGCAGGCTTATCAAGGCTATGACTTATGCCTGAAGGGACTTTACTTCTGGAATAAACGGAACGTGCCAGGATTTCAGCAGGCGATCGAATATTTCCAGCAGGCCATCGCCAAAGATCCAAACTACGCTCCTGCCTATGCGGGCCTCGCGAACAGCTACGCGCTGATGCCGGGTTACGCTCTGGCTCCCGCATCGAAATACATGCCGAAGGCCCGTGAGGCCGCGCTACGAGCGCTCCAGATTGACGACAATCTGCCGGAAGCGCACGTGGCGCTGGCTCTGATTCTGGAGAACTACGATTGGGACTGGAGCACCGCGGAAAAAGAGTACCGCCGCGCGATTGAATTGAACCCCAACTACGCGACAGCACACCAGTGGTATGCGGAGTTTCTCATGTGGCAGGGGCGCTTTGATGAGGCGTTGCGCGAGAGTGAAAATGCGCGCAGGCTTGATCCGCTCTCCTTGATTATCGCTACCGATCGCGGCTCTATATTTTATTTCTCACGGCAATACGACCGCGCGATCGAGCAGTTCCAGAGCGTGCGGGAAATGGATCCGAGCTTCGCGCGAGTTCACCTGGTGACTGATGCCTACGTGCAACAAGGCCGCTTCGCCGAAGCGCTGGCGGACCTGGAGGAATCGCGTCGCACGTCAGGCGATGGAATCGGCAGTAGTTCGAAGTTGGTTTATCTCTACGGACGAATGGGGCAGAAGGATAAGGCTCAAGCCGAGATGAGAAAACTGGAAGCGGAGAACCGGAGGCAACCGGTTGACCCAGGGGTGATGGCGCTCGCCTACCTGGGTGTCGGGAACAAAGACGCGGCGCTTGGCTCGCTGGAAAAGGCGTTCGTGCAGCGTTCGAATCTTCTGACGGCGCTGAAGGTGGAACCTGTTTATGATCCGCTGCGGGATGATCCGCGGTTTCAGGAACTATTGCGGCGCGTGGGCCTGGCGCAATAGGATTTTCCCCGAGGGGATTCGCGCGATCTTGGCGCGACGTGGGGCGGATTCTGCTGTCACCGATGTGTTGCCTGAACGCTTGCGGAGGCCGTGGCTGGCTGCGCCTGCAGGATGTTATTTCGCCAGCAAGGGCTGCGAGAAACGGATCGGAATGCCGAAATTGGAGCCGCCGAATCCTTTTAAGATTGCCACCGTGACTCCGATGACTTTTCCGTCGCGGTTGAAGAGCGGGCCGCCCGAGCCACCGGAAGTTGTCTGCGCGTCGAACACAATCTTGTCGGGCAAAATATCGCCAATGTGGCCTTGTGTGATCAGCGGGTGAATCAGATTGCGTTTGGCAAGTTCGTTGAGCACTTGCGAAACGTCGCTGCCGCTTTTTTTCAAAATATCCTGCGCGGAATCTTCATCCGTCCGCGCCAGGATCGCGGCCAGGCCCGTGGCGTAACCCATCAGGATGATCGGTTGGCCGCTCAGGGCTGAATCCTTTCCGGTGTCGATTGCGAGGACGGGGCGCTTCAGGTCCTGCAGGTCCACGCGTACGGACGCCAGGTCCGTGACATCTGAAATATCCTGAATCTCGGCGTGGAACGCGCGCGGGTCGCCGGGAAAATAGGCGCGGATCGCGGAAATTTGCGGCTGCAATCCCTGGCCGGCAATTTGAGTGATTTCGTCGTTCTTCCACCACGGTTCGGCTACGTGGCGGTTGGTGATCACTCGGCCGCTGGGCCCCGCGATGAAGCCAGTGCCAAAAACGTCGAGCTTCACTTCCGGGCCTTTCCCATCGAGCGTCAACACGGGATTGCCTTCGCTATCCTGTATCGGCTCGCCTTGCTCGTTGAGGCCGCCGTAACGCAAGCGGCGCCCCGATTGCTGATCATTGAACGCAACGGAAACATGCAGCAGGCAGACGGACTGCACGTCCAGCGGAATAATACTTTGCGCGGCTTGGCCCTGCGCTTCGAGGCGTTGCAGGCGCGAATTGGTTTCTTGCAATTGCTTTTGCAGGCCGGCCGCATCGTCTGAACTCGCGTTGGCCATTTTCGCTTTCAGATCCGCGGCTTGTTTCTTGAGGTCGTCCTTGCCTACGGGATCTGCGCCCACCGCGTCCTGTTGCGCTCCTTGTTGCGCGCGAAGCTTGCGCGCCTCGGCGATCAAATCCTGCTGGCGAACGATTCCGCCTTCCAGCCTGGCAAGAATTGAATTTGTACGCTGGGTCGCTTTCTGCTCGGTGCGCACAAACAAGAAATAGATTCCCGCCATCAAGATCGCCACGGCGAGCACCGCTGCGAAGCCAGTTTTAAGCTTGCGATCGAGCGAAAATGCATCGCTGGTCATCTTTTCGGTAACGGCGAGCGCTTCGAAGGCGGTGTGCGCGATCTGCTGGCCCTCTTCCGCGATACGCATCTTTTCGCGCAGTTCGTTTTCGGCGCGCTGCATGCGCAGCCGGGCACGAACGCGGGCCAGCAATTCGCGGGAATCGCACGGGCGGGAAATGGCGTCGTCCGCGCCCAGATCCAGAGCCGAGGCACGCTGTTCGCTTCCGGCAGCCACGAGCAGAAGCACGCGAATCCCCGCGGTTTTCGCGGCGCCGCGAATCGTCGCTAGCACTTCGCTGGCGCTGGGTTCTTGCATGGCGGCGTCGAGCAGCAGAAGATCGGCGCCGCTCTGATGGATGGCGTCGAGTCCTTCGCGGGTGGTCGCAAAGACGGCGACATCGTAGCCGGCTAATTGCAGCGCGAGGCGCGTGTCTTCGCGGCTGTGCGGGTCGGCATCGAGGATGACGATCTTTTCGGGGGTGTTAACCATCGAGATCTGTTGACTCCGAAGATTTCTGCGCGTTGCTCCTGACAGACATCCTACAAACTACCAACGTTCGAGATGCATGGCGTCGCAATCGTCGCGCCCAAAGCTTCGCGACGCATTCCTTAGACGCTTGGCGGGCTGGGGAGGGTTCATGATAACTTTGCAGCGGGACGTCCCCTTGAGAGAACTGGAAAAGCTCAATCAGGAAATTATTCACTGCCGCGCGTGCCCGCGACTCGTACGGTATCGCGAACAGGTCGCACGGGACAAGCGGCGGTCGTTCCTTGCGTGGGATTATTGGGGCAAGCCGGTTCCGGGCTTCGGCGATCCGCGTGCCGAGCTCTTGATTTTGGGGCTTGCGCCCGCGGCGCATGGCGGCAACCGCACCGGGCGAATATTCACTGGAGACCGCTCCGGCGATTTTCTCTACCAGGCGCTGTTTCGCGCGGGTTTTGCCAATCAGCCCACTTCGACGAATCGCGACGACGGCCTCGCGCTGCGGAATGCTTATATGGCTGCGACTTTGCGCTGCGCGCCGCCTGCGAACAAGCCGTTGCCTTCTGAGCTTGCGAAATGCCGCCACTTCTGGGAGCGCGACCTGGAAATTCTGCAGCCGCGCGCCGTGCTGGTGCTGGGCAGCATCGCGATGCGGGCTTATTTGGGATCGCTGAAAGAGCGCGGGCAAATTGCGGCGCTAGCTGCGTTTCCTTTTCGGCATGGCGCGAGTTACGAATTGCCGGGGGATTTGCCGCGTTTGTTTGCGTCGTACCATCCGAGCCAGCAGAATACATTTACCGGCAAGCTTACGGACGCGATGCTTTTTAGAGTTTTGCGCGATATAGGAAACTTTCTGGCGCGGTGATTTGCGACCACGCGAATTCTGAAACATCGGTTTTGTTTTTGTAGCAGCGCGCTAGAGGGTTAACGAAGGCCAAGTCAAAGAAGCCGAGCGAAAGCTGGCCGCTACAAAGTCAACTTCAGTGGGACAGGTCCCTTGTTTTTTTGTGCGCATCAGTTAGGCGCTCCGGCGCGCGAACCTCGCATCAATAACAAGTAGACGCAAAATGAGACGGCGAAGCCTACGAACCAGGCGTAGGGATAGAGGCCGCGGAGGGCGGGGATTTCCAGGCCGCTTAACGCTACGGCCACGCCGGCGACCAGCGCAGCGATGGCGCGCCCATTGAAGCCGCGCGAGAATTCGTAGGCGCCGCCGCGCTGGTATAAATCGTCTGCAAGAATCACGCGTTTATGTAAAACATAATAGTCCGCGATCATTACGCCGGCGATTGGTCCGAGAAAACTGGAATAGCCTACCAGCCAGCCCATCACATAGCTTCCGTGACTTGAAAGCCAGCGCCACGGCTGCATCAGCAGGCCGATAAAACAGGTGATTACGCCGCCGAGCTTGAAACTGATTTTGCGCGGATAGAGATTCGAGAAATCGTTGGAGGGGGAGACGACGTTTGCGGCGACGTTTACGTTGAGGGTGGCGAGCAGCAGCGCAAGCATCGCAACTACCACTGCGATTGGATTTCCCAGGCGGCTGAGCACTTCTACTGGATCCCAAATCGCGCGGCCAAATACGACTACTGTGGCGGAAGTGACTGCGATGCCGATGAAGGAATAAAACGTCATCGTTGTCGGCAAGCCGAGCGCTTGACCTAGCATCTGATCGCGCTGGCCTCTTGCGTACCGCGTGAAATCCGGAATGTTCAGCGCAACCGTGGCCCAGAAAGCTACTACGCCGGTGAGTGACGGAATGAAGAACGCGAAAAATTCGCTGAAGGTGTGAAACTTCGAGGGCGTGGAAAGCATGGGACCGAGGCCGCCGGCTTTGCTGTAGGCCCAGCCGAGCATCGCGAGGCCCAGAATCAGCAGCGCCGGAGCCGTGATCCCTTGCAGGAAACGGATGGCTTCGATGCCGCGCAAGATAACGGCGAGATTCAGCAGCCAGAACAGGAAGAAACACAGCCAGGCGTGGTCCCAGCCCTGAATCATGGCCGCTAGCAGCGTATTGATTGCTTCGCCGCCGATCCAGGTTTGGATTCCGAACCAGCCGCAGGCTACCAGCGCACGCAGGACTGCCGGGACGTTCGCGCCTAGCACGCCGAACGATGCACGCGCGAAAACTGGAAACGGAATGCCGTATGCGGCGCCGGCGTGCGCGTTGAGGAGCATGGGGACCAGGACGATGACGTTACCGAGAAAAACCGTGAAGATAGCTTGCTTCCAGTTCATGCCGCCGGCGATCATGGCGCTGGCTAGCATGTAGGTGGGGATGTTGACGCTCATGGCGACCCAGAGCGCAGCGTAGTTGTAGGTTCCCCAAGTGCGTTGATTGCGCGGGATTGGGGCGAGATCCTTGTTCCACAGCCAGCTGGAAGCGGCGGCTGGGCGCATGGCTGGTTCGGCGTGCGGGTTTGTGGTTTCGGTCATGGATTGGCTGCTCTGGTCAATTGGCACCCCAAGAAAGAAGTGCGGCGCTTATACCTGTCGCTTGGCTTGCGCGCAACAGGTTTCTAATCGAGAAAAACACGTCAGGAACTGGCGCTTGATTTGGGTTGCTGGTGTTTGTTTCGATTGAGTTACGTCGGCTTTCGATTTTGTTTCGCTAGCGATTGATCTGGGCGGTGGCGAGTGATGAGCGGAGCGGCGGCATGCGGTCTGGCTGTTGCTGTCGGGATTGGGGAGGGGGCTTTCCCGTTTTGGGCCTGCTCTGGCATGTTGCCTCCTTTCTGGGCCGCAGTAGTGCCCCGACTCACGTTAACACAATTGAGAATTGATAACTACTCGTAGAACTGCTTATAGAGGTAACTTACAGACAGGATTGAAGTAGGTCGAGCGGACCTGCGCCGGAAGTCGAAAAGGGGCTAGCGAAGAACCCCACCCTTCCCAAAATGCGGGAAGGGTGGGGCACTCGGCGGGTCTGAAGTTGTGGCGAGAAGGGGCGCAGCAACGAGCTCCCCTACCTCCGCACCAATGCAGCGTGGTTGCAGCGGACCGGGTTAGCTCAGGCCGCCGGCGGCTAAGAGTTGATCGCCGGTTAGCCAGCCGGAGTCGTTAGAGGCTAGGAAGACGGCGAGGGAGGCGATGTCGCCAACCTGGCCGATGCGGCCTAGCGGAGTCTGTGCGATGGCCGCTTTCTCGAATTCAGAGCCGATGAAGCCGCCGGTGTGGGTGCCTTCGGTTTCGACGATACCTGGGTTGATGCTGTTGACGCGGATCCGTTTGGGTCCGAGTTCGCGCGCGAGCACGCCAGTGATAGCGTCCACCGCGCCTTTGCTGGCGGTGTATACCGAGCTGTTCGGCGGAGTGATGCGGCTGACGGCGGAGCCGATATTAATGATGCTGGCGCCTTCGCCGAGATGCTTGACGGCGGCCTGGGTGGTGAGGAGGAGGCCGAGCACGTTGATATTGAACATGCGGTGGAAAGAATCTTCGGTGACGGCTTCGAGTGGCGCGAATTCGTAGACGCCGGAATTGTTGACGAGGATGTCGAGGCGGCCGTAGTTTTTGATGGCGGCGGCGACGATGCCTTGGGCTTCGGCGGGTTTGGAAACGTCCCCACCTACGGCTACGGCTTTGCCACCGCTTGCGGTGATGGCGCTTACAACTTTTTCGGCGCCGGCTTTGCTGGAAGCGTAGTTGACGACGACGGATGCGCCTTCGCCTGCTAGTGCTTTGGCGATGGCAGCGCCGATGCCTTTCGAAGCACCGGTTACGACTGCGACTTTACCTTTTAGCTTGCTCACTTGTGACTCCCTTGAATGAGGTATACGTTGGTCGACTGCTGCTTCATGAGATGAGGGTTGATGTGCGCGGGATTCTTTCGTTCTGGGCGCGAGGGCGATCGAACCGGACGTCGAGTTCCGGCATGATCGGAAAATTCACACATTCCTTGCCGCCGCAAGTTAAGGGTGATCGGGCGCGCTTGGCCTTCCGGTCGGCAACGCGAATGCTTACGCGCTTCCCTAGCGCTCTTGCTGCGCGAGTGATGGTATCGAGCGTCACGGAGACGTTCTTGGGATCGAGCAAGCGGTCCAGTTGTGACCTGCTGGTGCGAAGCTGTCTGGCCATCGCTTGTTTGGTCTTGCGCTGGTCTTGCATGGCCTGCTCGAGTTGCCACGCCAAGACGCACAGCAGCGTTCTCGGCCTTGGCGTTTGACACGGTAGGTGGCGCTTGTTAGCCTGCGCGGGACGCGGCGTTTGTTCTGAGCGGCGTCCACGGCATGAGCTCTGAGACCAAACGGACCGCCGGGCGCAGTTCCCTTCCTGATGCACATCCTGTGATTGAATTCCGTCATGCGAGTTATCAGTTGCCTGATGGACGCGCGCTTTTGCGTGATTTGAATTTGGCTGTCGAGCGCGGGGAGACTTTGGTCTTGTTGGGGCGCAGCGGGGCGGGAAAATCCACGGCTTTGAAATTGATCAACCGGATGCTGGAACCTAGCGACGGGGCGGTGCTGGTGGAAGGGCGGTCCACGCTCGAAGGCGATCCGATTGAGCTGCGGCGGCGGATTGGGTATGTGATTCAGGAAGTGGGATTATTTCCGCATTTCACGGTGGAACAAAATATTTCTTTGCTGCCACGGCTGGAGCATTGGCCGGACGAACGGATCCGCGCACGGGTGGCGGAGCTTTTGCAGCTGGTGGGGTTGAGTGAGGCGGAATTTTTGCACCGGTATCCGCACCAACTCTCCGGAGGCCAGCGGCAGCGTGTGGGAGTGGCGCGGGCGCTGGCGGCGGATCCGCCGATTCTGCTGATGGACGAGCCCTTTGGGGCGCTGGATCCGCTGACACGGGCGGAGGTGCAGTGCGAATTTCAGGATTTGCAGCGGCGCTTGAAGAAGACGATTGTGATCGTGACGCATCACGTGGCGGAAGCGCTGCTGTTGGGCGATCACATCGGGGTGATTGACGCGGGGGCGCTGGTGGGGCTGCACACGCCGAAAGATTTTATGAGCGCGACGGAGCCAGTGACCGCCGCCTACACCGCGAATGTGCGGATGTTCGAAAAGCTGGAGGCACCGGAATGAATCTGCTGGAATATTTTGCGCGACACCATCGGGAGATTTTGCAGGCTACTCTGGAGCATGTGTGGCTGGTGGGGATTGCGATGCTGCTGGCGGTGGCGGTGGGTGTGCCGCTGGGCGTGTTGGTGGCGCGGCAGCCGTGGCTAGCAAGACCGATTTTGGGCGGGGCGAATATCGCAGAAACAATTCCGAGCCTGGCGCTTTTTGGATTTCTGCTGCCGGTGCCTTGGCTGGGAGACCGCGCGGAGCGGATCGCGATCGCGGCGCTGGCTTTGTATGCGCTGCTGCCCATTATTCGTAACACAGCGGCGGGAATTACCGGGGTGGACAGGGCCATTCGCGACGCCGCGCGCGGCATGGGGATGACCGAGTGGCAAATTCTGTTTCAAGTGGAATTGCCGCTTTCGTTTTCGACGATGCTGGCGGGCATACGCGTGGCGACGGTGCTGACGGTGGGGATCGCTACGATTGCGGCGGCGGTGGGAGCGGGAGGGTTGGGGGAATTTATTTTTCGCGGGCTGGCGATGGTGAACAATCAATTGATATTGGCGGGGGCGATTCCGGCGGCGCTGCTGGCGTTGATTGCGGATTTTTTGCTGGGCGTGTGTGAACGACGGTTGCAACCTGCGCGGTCATGATGCGCGGCGCGGCGTGGCGGCTCGGTGTTTTCGCTTGCTTGATATTTGCGTTGGCGGTTGCGCTTGGTTCGTGCGCTGCGGCGCGGCACGATGAAATTGTTGTGGGGTCGAAGAATTTTTCCGAGCAGGCTTTGCTTGGGGAAATTGTGGCGCAGCATCTGGAGGCGCGGACGCATCGTGCGGTGACGCGGCGGTTTTATCTGGCGGGATCTTATATTTGCCAGCAGGCGTTGCTGGCGGGGCGGATTGATCTGTACGTGGAATATACGGGGACGGCGCTGACAGCGATTTTGCATGATCCTTTGCAGTCCGATGCGGCGGCGGTTTGGCAGCGTGTACGGAGTGAATACGAGCGGCGATTTGGGTTGGAGGTGCTGCCTTCGCTGGGGTTCAACAACACTTTCGCGATTGTGGTGCGGGGCGAGGATGCGCGGCGGCTGCATCTGAAGACGATTTCGGATCTAGCGCCGTTTGCGCGCGAGTGGCGGGCGGGGTTTGGATACGAATTCATGGAGCGGCCGGACGGGTTTGCGGGGTTGGCGAGAACTTATGGGCTTGCGTTTCGCGAGACGCCGCGGATTCTGGATTTGGGATTGCTTTATCGGGCGCTTTTGGACAAGCAGGTGGATATTGTGGCGGGAAATTCGACGGATGGATTGCTGGCGGCGCGCGATTTGACGATGTTGGAGGATGACAAGCATTATTTTCCGCCTTATGAGGCGGTGCCGGTGGTGCGGGGGGATGCGTTGGCGCGATTTCCGGAAATGCGGGGGGCTTTGTTGGAATTGGCGGGGAAGATTGACGATGAGGAAATGGGCCGGATGAATTATGAGGTGGATGGGGAGCATCGGGATATTGCGGATGTGGCGCGGGAATTTTTGCGGGGGAAGGGGTTGGAGTGAGGGTGGTGATGCGGCCGCCCGGGTGGCAATGATTCCCGGCGGCGTGCCAGTAACGGCCTTGTGTCGCACCTACGGCGCTGCGTTGTGGACCGGAGCGGTGAACGGGGTGCGCGGATCGGATTTCGCGAAACCAGATCAAAGGCGCCCGCCGACCAGGCAGGCGGCCGCTACAACTTCACGTGCAAAGCAAAGAGCCGCCGACGCGCCGCCGCTTAGAACCAGGCGTCTCTCTTGTACTCGCGATAGACCTCGCCAAATTTTGTTTCGAGAATCTTTTCCTCCTTACGAATGCGAACCAGTTGCAGTGGTATGAGGACCAGGAAAATCAGCAAATACGCCGGCTGCTCAAGAAATAAAGCCGCTCCGGCGATTAGCAGCCGCCAAAAAGATAAATGGGGTTGCGAATGCGCGAGTAGAGCCCTGTGGTCACGAGGTTTCGGGCCTGCGCGCTGACGGAAAACGATGAGCCCAGTTGCAGGTGCGCCACAGAAAACAGAACGAAGGAGGGGACCATCAGGATTGCGCCGGTCCAGCGCATGAGATCCCACGGAGCGGAGCGAAACATCCAGAACAGGTCGAGCACGACGATGCCGGCGATGGGAATCAGAAGGTAGTGCCGCTCAAACTTCATGGAGCAGGAGTGTACACCTTCCGCAAATCCGGAAGCGAGGCGAGGCTACTCGGTTTCTTGCATGGATTTGAAGTCGGCTTCCAGAGCAGCGCAATATTGTTTTTGGGCTTCTAGCTCGCCTTGGAGTTTTTTTACCAGGAGCTCGAGGCGGCGGATTTCGTGGCGCAGTTTTTGGGTGTCGGCCGATGGGGGCGCTGTTGCTGCCGCGCGTTGCGGAGGCGCGGCGGCGTGCGCCGCGGGGCGCGCGGTTGGTGCAGCGGCGCGCGGCGCGAATGTTTGCACGGGTTCCGCAGGCCACGCGGATGTTGCAGGAGTAGCGGGCGCGAAATTTGGCGGCGCGGCATTTGGCGATCCGGCGTGTGATAGCGCGCCATTTTGCAGCGCACCGGGCGGCGAGAACAGGCCGCTGAGAACTCGGCTGGCGGCTTGCGATGCGTTTGATTCTTCTTCGCGCAGCGAGCCGCGGGCTGTGGCGCCGGCTCCGGCGGGATTCAGAAGACTTTTCACTCGGGCGATCAGATCCTGCGGCTGGAAGGGCTTGCGCACCAATTCATCGGCCTTCACTTGCATGGCTTTTTCCGCGACGGTGCGATTCACTACGCCGGACATCAGGATCACCGGCGTTTTTCCGAAGCGTTCGTGTTCTTTGATGAATTGGCAGACTTCGTAGCCGTCTTTATCGGGCATGATCACATCTGTGATCACCGCATCGGGAGCCGAGTCGTTGAATTGAGCAAGGGCTGAGGCGGCGTCGGCGCAGGTGATGACGTTAATATTTTCCTTGCGGAAGGCGATCTTGATGACTTCGCGCATGGTGGCGCTGTCGTCGATGAAATAGACCGTGGGAGTGCGCGCGGCCGTGGGAACTTGCGTATCGCTCATGACGATTTTTTCTCCACATTATCAAGTTCGTGGTCTTGTCCGGGGTGTTGCTCGGACTCGTTTTGCGGGCCTTCCTCGGAGTCTCGTTGTGATTCGTCGAAAGCGCGCATGGCATCGAGGAGCAGATCGGTAGCGGAGCGCAGCACGGTGCGTTGCGTGGCGGTGGCGCCGTAGACGAATTTGTACACGCCTTTCACCGCGCCCTGGCAGGTGGCGACGATTTGCGTGACGGCTTCATCGCCGAAGAACATGCCGCATTCGGCGTGGCAGATTTCGCCACCCTCGAAGAAAATAATTCCGTCGGCGTCTACCGCGTTGATGTGCAGCGCGCCGGTCTGGCGGGCCTGGCCGAGCATTTGGATGACGCCGGGCAAATCGAGATGCTGGAGATTGCCGCTCAAGTCGGTTTCGGCGCTGCTGAGCATTTGCGTGGGCTGAAAACCGTCCTGACGGCTGACCAGAAAACTGCGCACGTGCGCGGCGATGTCCGAGGGCGAGCGGCGACGATCAACGAAATCGTCGCAGCCGGCACGATAGGCTTCGAGCAGGGCTTGTTCGCCTGCACCGGCGCCGCTTCCGCCGATGGCGATGAGCGGAATGTGCGCGGTGTTGGGATCGGCGCGCAAAATCGGAGCCATTTCGAGCGCGCCCATTTCGCGCAGATTCGTGGCGCACAAGATGGCCGCTGGCGCGTTCCATTCGAGCATGGTTAGCGCATAGGCGGCTTGCGTGCAGGGGACGACTTCGAAGCCGACCTGCTGCAGTGCTTCGCCGACACGTTTCGCGAAATAGACGTTGCTATCCACGAGCAGGATGCGCGGAAGATTGGCGAGGGCGTTCATGGGCGCGCCTCCGCCTGAATCGCCGGGCTGGGATTCTTGCTGCCGGCGCTGACGAGTTCCTGCAAATCCAGCACATCTATATTTTCGTTTTCGATGGCGAGGGTGCCGGCGAAATACGCTGGAGCGTCTTCCTGCGGCGGTTGCATTTCGCCTGTGGCTAGTTCGCATTCGCCGTTTACGGGAATGGCGCTCGCTTCGCTGGCGGAACCGAAGGCGCGTTCGGCGATGAGATAGAAACGGTGGACCGAAGATTCGCGGCCACAGAGAACGGGCGCGACGTCGTACACCGGAACGATGCGGCCGCGGCGGACGATCACTCCGGCGATCAGCTTGGAAGTGTGCGGGAAATTGTGCAGACGCACGGGAGGCGCTAGCTCCATGACGGATTCGGCGGGCAGCGCGAAGCGGCGGTTGCCGACGTGCAGGAGCACCCAGGATTTACGCACGTGATTTTCTGCGCTGCTCATGCTGGCACGGCTCCTTCCATCTCCTGGCGTGCTGCGATTGCTCTTGACGCGTGATCGAGGCGCGCGAATTCCTGGGGCGTGAGAAAACCGTCGGGCTTGATTACCGGGATCACGCGGTCTTCGAGATAGATGAGGCCGCGATACCACTCGCGCTCTTCGCCCTGAAAGGCTTGCGGCAGGGCGTAGACTTTGGGAACGTCCGCCATTCTTTCGATGGAGTCCACGAGCACGGCCGTGCGAATTTGGCGCAGGATCAGCACGAGAGTGGGGCGCGTGACGCGCAGGCCGAAATGCGCGCAGCCGCTGACGACGAAGTAGGTGCGATGGCTGCGTTCGACGAGGTGGCGAACTTTGGGAACTTCGGCCAGTTCCATTTCGATGGCGGCAGTGGCCAGACTGTCGGTGCTGCGGATTTCCTGTACGGCGTCGGCGGCGATGGCGAAGGTTTGCGCGCCGATGCAGAAAAGAATTACGGCTTCGGTGGAGCGCGAGCGGCGCGACTTCGCGGCGTCTTGCGTGGCGATTTTCATCGCGCACCCAGGGGAGCGAGGCGAGTGATTTTCGCGACGCGTTTTTCGATGGCCGCGCTGATCTGATCGAGGGGAAGAATTTCGTCGACTGATCCCGTTTTGATTGCTTCCGCGGGCATGCCGAAGATCACGGAGGTGGCTTCGTCTTGCACGATTACGTGGCCACCGGCAGCTTTCACGGCTTGCACGCCTTTGGAAGCGTCGTTGCCCATGCCGGTGAGAACGACAGCGACGGTGAGCGGGCGCGCGAAAGCGGCGGCGGATTCCAGGGCGACGTCGGCGCAGGGGCGATAGCCTTCGATGCGCGGGCCGCCATCGAGCGAGATTTTTCCGGTGGACGAAATTCGCAGATGGTGCGCGCCGGGGCAGAGGTAGATTACGCCGGGCTGCGGCGCTTCGTGCGATTCGGCTTCTTTCACCGGTAAGCGCGAGACTTCCCCTAGTTGAATTGTGAATTGACTGGTGAAAGCGGCGGGCATGTGCAGCACGAGCAGAACCGCAGCCGGGAGATCTTTCGGCAAGCCTGCGACTACGCGCATGACGGCGGCGGGTCCGCCGGTGGATGCGGCGACTACGACGATCGGAAATTTTGTGCCGTTGCTGATGTTGTTCTGTGCGGCGCGCTCTGCGTTGTGCGCCAAGGCCGACGCGACGGAGACTGGCGCGTGCGGAGTTGCCAGCTTGGACAGGGTGGCAGTGCGCACGACGCGAACTTTCGCGGCCATTTTTAATTTGCGCGTCAGTTCTTCGCGAATATTGCGCATGTCGAGATCAATGCCGTTGGTGGGCTTGGGCACGAAGTCGATGGCGCCGAGTTCGAGGGCGCGCAGGGTGCTCGCTGCGCCTTCGCGGGATTCGGAGCTGACGATCACTACCGGGCGCGGATGCTGCGACATGATCAGCTCGGTGGCTTGCAGGCCATCGAGATGGGGCATGTTGATGTCCATCGTGATTACGTCGGGGCGCAGGGATTCGGCGAGGGCCACGGCTTCGCGGCCGTCGCGGGCGGTGCCGGCGACTTCCAGTTGCGCGTCTGAATTGATGATTTCCTTCAGCACCTTGCACATGAAGGCGGAATCATCGGCGACGAGAACGCGAATTTTCTTTTCGGGCACCTTATTCATTTCAGTCCTGCCGCACCGGCACGGTCAACTTGCGGCGTGTGTCGGGTTTTTCCGCGCCAATCAATTCATCAACGGTTGCTACCAGCTGATCTTCCTGCACGGGCTTGGTCAGGAATCCGGCGGCGCCCTCTTTCATGGCGCGGTCGCGATGTTTTGCGCCGGCGCGGGAGGTGACGACCAGCACGGGAATTTTTCGTGTTACCGGATTCTGGCGCAGATGGGCCATCAGCTCGTAGCCGTTCATGCGCGGCATTTCGAGGTCGGTGATCACGAGGTGACACCCGACTTGCGCCACGAGTTCGGAAGCTTCGAGGCCGTCGGAGGCCAGCTTCACGCGATAGCCGGCTTTTTCGAGCATGCGGCCGACGAATTTGCGCACGCTGATGGAATCGTCGGCGACTACGACGACGCGATCGTTTTCGATGGAGTCCACGGCTCCTGCTGGAATCGTTCCCGCGGCTACTGCTTCGGCACCTGGTGCGAAAACGCGGGCGGCGGGCGAGGAGGCGGGCAGCGCGTTGCGTTCGGCGGTGTCGGCGGAAGCGAGACGGTTCAAATCAATCAGCAGAATCAGGCTGCCATCGGGCGCGATGGTGGTGCCGGGGAAAAGTTTTACGCTGCGGAGATAATCGCCCAGGTTCTTGATGACGATTTCGTCTTTGCCAAGAACTTCTTCGACGACTACGCCCACTTGTTTTCCGGCAACTTTGACGATGACCATGTGGAAGTAGCCGTTGAGCGGCTCGAGCGGGGGCAGCGCTAGCTGAACGTCGAGGCGCACGACTTCGGTGACGACGTCGCGTACGCGGGTGAGCAGTTTGCCGCCGACGTCTTCGATTTCGTCGGGCTTGAGACGGCGAATCTCTTCGACGACTGCCAGGGGCAGAGCGAAGACGGATGTGCCGCAGCGCACGAAGAGCGCCTGCGAGATGATCAGCGTGAGCGGAACTTTCACGGTGAAGGTGGCGCCGTGGCCGGGCTCGGAGCGGACTTCGATTTCACCGTTCAGGGCGTGCACGTTGGCGCGGACGACGTCGAGGCCAACGCCGCGGCCGGCAAGCTCCGTCATGGCAGCCGCGGTGGTGAAGCCGGGGCGGAAAAGGAATTCGCGGAGCTCGCGCTCGGTGAGTTCGGCGGCGGCGACCGAAGACATGGCGCCCATTTCGACGACGCGGCGGCGAGCGCCATCGTAATCAATGCCGCGGCCGTCGTCTTCCACCTCGATGAAAATATGGTTGCCGCGATGATAGGCGCGGACGCTGACGAGGCCTTTTTCGGATTTGCCATTGCGCTGGCGGGTGCGGCGATCTTCGACGCCGTGGGCGACGGCGTTGCGCACGAGGTGAATGAGCGGATCGGAAACGTGCTGAATAATATTGTTGTCGAGTTCGGTGTCCGCGCCTTCCAGGGAAAGCTCGACGAGCTTGCCGGTGGCGTTGGCGGCGTCGCGCACGGTACGGGATAGGCGCGTGTAGAGATTTCCGATGGGCACCATGCGCGCGGCGGTGATTTCGTCCTGAAGGTGGTGCGCGAGCTTGGTGAATTCGTCGATATCGGAGTCCACGCGGCCCATGAAACCTTCGAGTTGGGTGAGCACGACGTTTACGTCCGCGGAAATTTCGGTGAGCGAGCGGGAAAGAATGTTGACGTCGTCGTAGCGATCCATTTCCAGTTCGCTGAATTCGAGCAGGTCGTTGCTCGTGACCGAAGGCATGCCCGGGAAATTCGGACGGAAGGTGTCCATTTGCGGGGCTCGGCTTCCCGGAACCAGGAGCGGCTGGACTTTGCTGAACTCGTGCTTTTCCTGGAACTCGGAAACTTTTCCGGAGAGGCGGCTCTTCGAGAAATTCAGGACTTCGACGAGCTTGGCTAGTTCGGCAAGGCGGCCCACCATGCGGGTACGGTTGATGACCAGTTCGCCGACGGCGTTCATCATGCGGTCGAGGCGCTCGAGGGAGATACGTACGGATTTGGCTTGCGGCAGAGCTTCGGGAGCGGCGCGGCGCTTTTCTGGCGCTGCGATTCCGGTTTCTGTGGTTGCGGCGTCGCTGCTGCTCGCGGGCGCGTATGGACCTGGAGCCGATTCCTCGGTTTCTTCGGGCGCGAGCTCGGCGATCTGCGCCAGGAGCGGATCTACCGCGGCGCGCATTTCTTCGTCGCTGGTCCATTGGCGGTGCAGGAATTTTTTCAGGACGTCGACGGATTCCAGGCAGATGTCCACGATATTGGCGCTGGGTTTTAGTTCGCCATCGCGCAGGCGGCCGATCAAATCCTCGACGCGATGCGCCACCGCGGAGAGGCGATGCAGTCCGACTTGCGCGGCGGAACCTTTTACCGTGTGCATGGAGCGGAAGAGGCGGTTGATATCTTCCGCATTGGGATTGGCCTCGAGGGCCAGCAGGCATTCGGTGACGGCTTGGAGATGCTCTTCGGCTTCGGGAACGAAAAATTCCAGGACTTCGGCTGGGACGTCGCTATCCTGCGGCAGATGGTCAACATAGGAGTACGCAGCAGGGGCATCGGCGACGGGTTCTTCGGCCGCGACTTGTTCGGCGGCTTCGCGAGCGGCGCGCGACTCAGGCGGAGCGGGAAAGGCGAAGGAATAGCGCTGTTTGAAGGCGAGGATGTCGCCTTCGGTTTCGGTGCCGCCGGAACTGATCTGGAGCAAGTCGAATTCCAGAACGGAGATGGCGTCGGAAATAAATTCGGTGAGCGGGCCGTGCATGTCCGCGGTGAGGGTTGCGTTCATGGCGTAGTGAAAGATGTGCGCCATTTTCGCGGCCACTTCTGAAAATTGCGGGAAGCCGTAGCTGGCGGAAGTGCCAGCGAGGGTGTGCGCGGCAATGTAGAGTTTTTCGAGATCCTCGGGCCTGGTCTGCGGCTCCTGCAACATGCCGGAATATTCCCGCAGATATTGCAGGTTCTCGGACGCCTCCTGGAGGAAGAGCTCGACGGATTCCTGATGGGGCCCGTTCACAGGCTTTCCTCCAGCAACACGGATGCAGCGCGTGGTTCGGCGGCGACCGGCTTGCGATAAATGCGGCAATCGCCGATCACCAGGGACTCAAATTTCATGGGCACGTTGGAAAGCGTTTCCGAGTGCCCCAAAAGAAAATATCCGCCCGGTTCGAGGGCGTCGTAAAAGCGCCGCAGAATCGCGAGGCGGCGTTCCTCGGAGAAATACATCAGCACATTCATGCAAAAGATGCAGTCCATTTTGCCGACGTACACCGGCTCGACCAGATTCATTTGCGCGAACGAAATCATTTTTCTTATGCGCGGCCTTACCTGAAAGCCGTGCTTGGTGTTCGTAAAGTGGGCGTCCACCTGGCCCAGCGAGACATCTTGCAGGCTGCGCTTGCTGTACAGGCCGCGTTCAGCTTGGCGCAGCGCGCGGCGGCTGATGTCCGTCGCTAGAATTTCGATTTCCCAGGCTTCGACAAATTTCAGCGCGTCGCACAGAGTGATGGCGATGGAGTAGGCCTCTTCACCCGTGGAACAGCCCGCGCTCCAGATGCGTAGCGCGCGCGGGTTCTGCCAGAATTTGCGTTCCTGCACCTCCGGCAAAATGCGTTTTTCCAGCGCATCATAGATCGCTGGATAGCGGAAAAACGATGTTTCCTGCGTCAGCAGGCGCTCCAGCAGGGCTTCGTATTCCGTGCTGGAACTTCTTACCAGCTCGAACAATGCCGCGCCGCCAGCGATTTCTTTTTCCTCGATGTATTCGCGGATGCGAGTGGAAAAAAACCGCTCGCGCGACGCATCGAAAAGAATGGCCGAGCGCTGCTCGATCAGCGTGCGGATATCATCGAGTTCGGACTCGCTGAGCTTCGTCGTCGTTGCTGGATGTGATTTCATGTTCGGCGCACGTTCGGGGCCGGAGGGTTTCGCCGGCGCCCGGAATCACTGCGACCTAACGATGCGCGCCTACCGGCGCGGCCGGACGCGGTTCTTCGGCCGCTTCACCCGCGCGACCGGAACGGAATTGCGCGAGCGCTTCATTTAATTGTTCCGAGAGCTTGACCATGTTGCCGACCGTCGAAGCGGTCTGGCGCGCGCCTTGCGTGGTTTGGCGCGTGATGCCCGAGATGATTTGCATCGCGTTGGCCACGCCTTCGGTGCCGCGCACCTGCTGCTTCGAGGCCAGGGAAATTTCCTGGACCAGTTCGGCCGATTGACGCACCACGCTGGAAATCGCTTCGAGCGCTTTACCCGCTTGATCGGCCAGGCCTGCGCCGACTTCCACTTCGCGCGTGCCGTCTTCCATGACGACGACGGCTTCGTTTGTTTCCGCCTGAATCGCTTTGATGAGCGCGGCGATGTCTTTGGTGGCGCTGCGGGAGTGCTCGGCGAGTTTGCGGACTTCGTCGGCGACGACGGCGAAACCGCGGCCGGCATCGCCGGCGCGGGCTGCCTCGATGGCCGCGTTCAAGGCGAGCAAGTTGGTTTGCTCGGTGATGTCGTTAATCACGTTGATGATTTCGGAAATTTCCAGAGAACGATCGCCGAGAGATTTGATTTTCTTGGCGGTTGCTTGCACGGAGGCGCGGATGCGCTGCATGCCTTCGAGCGTATCGCGCACGGCGCGGTTGCCTTGTTCGGCGGCATCGAGCGCGCGGCGTGCGGCTTCGGCGCTGGCTTCCGCGTTGTTGGACACCTGTTTCATGGAAACGGTGAGCTCTTCGACGGCGGAAGAGGTGTTGGTGATTTCCTGATCTTGCTGGGTGGCTCCGGCGGTCATGTCATCAGCGGCGTCGAGAATCTGATTGGCGCTGCCGCTGACGTCCACGGCCGCTTTGCGGACGCGTTCGAGAACTTTGGTGAAGTTGTCGAGCATGAAGTTCACGGAGTCAACGACATTGCCGAGAGCGTCGTTGGTGACTTTGCCGCGGATGGTCAAGTCGCCACGGGCGACCTGGTTGATGGTGTTGAGCAGGTCGGTGATGCTGCGCTGCAGGGAGTCTTGCGCCTGTTGGTTGGTGACGGCGTGTGCGACTTTCGCGGCGCTGCGATTGAAGTTCTCGGCGATGAAGCCGAACTCGTCGTTGGAATTGATTTCGACGCGGGCGCGGACGTCGCCGGAAACTACGCGCTCGGAGAATTTCGCGAGTTCGTCCACGGGGGTCAGTACGCGCTTGCTTAGCACGTAGACGATGGAGATCACGGCGATGAGGCCCAGCACAACTGCGCCGAGCAGCGCGCCACTGGCGCCGCCCGGAACGGCAGCGGCATCAGCGGCAGCTTGGCCGGCGGAGTGGGCGCCTGCGTAGTAGGAAAAGCCGACGGAGGCGAACAGCAACAGTGTGACCCAGAATACCAGCAGCCAGACTGTGGAACTCAAACGAGCTTTCATGACTTCCTCCCAAGAACTTGTGCGCCCACTTGCACGGCCGGTCCCTGATACGGAACGGACGGTGCGCGCGGCCTAAAAACTTTGTGAGCCCTAAAACTTTCCTCTATTGCAAAAACCGAATCGCCCCGTTCGAAAAAAGAAAAGTCCAAGACGCCCGCCTCAAAAACAGGCGGCCGCTACAACGTCAAAACCTACGGCAGTGCGAAACCTTAAATCACCGGCACTGGAAAAACGTCAACCAGCCTACGCAAATCAACGACCAGCGCCAGGCGGTCGTCGTGGCGCAACATGCCGCGGCAGTGCGGGACGTCGGCGGGCGCTTGATCGAGCAGCGCCTCTTCGGTGGCGGAGAATGTGCCGATTACTTCGTCGGCGGCAATTCCCAGCCGCATGTCTTCGCGCTGCGCGTCGCCTTTCAGGATTGCGACGACGACATGCTTCGGCAGAAGGCCGGGGCGGCGGCCTTCGGTGAAGGCGATGTCGATGAGTGGAACGATGGTGCCGCGCAGATTGAACACTCCCATGAGAAAAGCGGGAGTGAGCGGAATGCGCGTGACGATGGGCCAATCCACAACCTCTTCCACTTCGAGAACTGAAAAGCAAAAACGTTCGCGGCCGGCGCGGAACACGCAGTACTGGCGCTCGGGAAGACGCTCCTCGGAAAAGACTTCGCTTTCAAGGAATGCGCCGCCATCGAGTTCAGCGGAAAGCGCCGCGTTTTCGCGTTCAAGGTCCATCAGGCAAACCTTTTCACCGCATTGAGCAATTCGTCCGGCGTGAAGGGCTTGGTCACGTAGCCATTGGCGCCCTGTTGCTCGCCCCAGTAGCGATCGCTGGGCGCGGATTTCGAGGTGACCAGAATCACCGGAATATTCGAGTACGGCAGCTGGCTTTTCAGATCGCGGCAGGCCTGGAAACCATTGCGGCGCGGCATGACCACGTCGAGGAGAATGACGTTGGGGCGCTCTTCTTCGATGGCTTCTTCGATTCGGGTAGGATCGGAAATTCCCACGGAATGAAAACCGCCTTGCAGCAGCATGGACTGCATGAGGTGGAGTTCGGCCTGGGAATCATCCACGATCAGAACTTTCTTCGACATCGACGGACCTCCACAGAAATACCCGCAGATAGAAATGCAAGTGCAAGACCATGTGCGGAGCGTTTTTCTTGTTCTGCGACTAGATTGCAACCGCTTTGCTTTTCAGCGGGTTACGCGCGCCGGGCTAGCGCACCAGGCCAGCTGGGGAAATTTGCGACACGGTGTTTGTCTCAGCTTGAGATTCTTTCTCACCGGCGCGCATTTCGGCGGCGACCGATGAGAAACGCTGCATGATTTCGTTCAGGCGCAGGGCCATGGTGTGGATGGTGCGAATTTGCTCGCGCGCGTCGGGATGCATCGGCCCGGCGTCCAGAAGCAGAAGGTCGGCGTTGCCGAGGACTGAGGTTAACGCGTTGTTTACGCTGGGGCGCATTTCCAGCATGTAGCGGCCGAGGGTCGCGTGGCGTTGTGCTTCGCCTGCGACGCGTTCGGCGCGTTGGGCCCGGGTTGTGGCGGCGTCGCGGCGGAGGGCTTCTCCTGCTACCAGGATCAGGGTGCCGATCCAGCCGTCTTCGCGCGGGATGACGAGTACGTGCGGGTGTTCGGCGGCTAGTTGCGGGACATCGCGGGCTTCGCGTTCGGTCGAGACATAGATGGTGGCAGCGGTGGTTGAGCTTCGGTTAAGCGCGGAGAGGATTGCGCTGATTTTGTGATCGCGAACCGGGCCGACTACTACGAGGTTGTAGCCTTCGGCTGCGGATGACTGCCAGACGTCACTCGTTGTGAGGGTGATTTCGGGGACACGGCGTTCGGCTTGCCAGCGAGCGGCTACGCTGCGCGCGAATTCGGTGTCGTCCGAGACGATCAGGACGCTGGAGTGAGACAAGAGCTTTCCCCCAAGCAAAACCAACGGCGACGGCAAACGCAAAATCAAGAGCAAAGTCAAAGACGCTCGCCGGAAAGGCAGGCGGCCGCTACCAAGTCAAAAACAACGTCAGCGGCGACCAAAAAATCAAGACCAACAGCTGCCCGGTTCGGTGAACCTGAACCGGCCGCTACAAGGGCTCGAGACAACGGCGAAATCGAATCAGGGTTGCAATTTTTCGGCTTCCTCGATGAAGGAGAGGAGGCGCTTGGTGCTGATGCCGAGATTTACCGCGGCTTCGGTGTTCTTGGCGCGCTTGGCTTGCTCGACGCGGCCCTGGAAGTAAGACACTTCGGCTTTGGCTAGCGTGAGAGCGGCTCCGAGCTGGCTCAGGTCGCCGGAACGTTTGCGTTCTTCGGTGGCGACTGCGAGCAGGGCGCGTGCGACTACGGCGCGGCGAAGATCTTCGGCTTCCTGATCGCCTTCGGCGACGAAGGCTGCTACTTCCCAGGAAGAGAGCAGGACTTTTGTATTTTGTAACACGATCGTGGACATGGAGCGTCCGCGAGTGGGAGGTTCGGCGATTAGTTGCTCCCAGATTGCTTCCAGACATTTTTCTTTATCGAGCGCGCCGGCTGGCGGTGCCGGAGCGTCGCTGGCTGGTTTCTCTGTCTTGTCGGCCGTGGCGGCATTTGCTGATTTTGCTGGCGCGGATTTTTCTGCCGGAGTTGCGGCGGATGGTTGTGGCGCCGACGCTTTCGTTGCAGACTCTTGGGACACAGCAGGAGCTGGTTTGGCCGGAGCTGCAGGCTTGGATGATTGATCCACGGTTAAACGCTTGTCGGGCTGCCGCGTTTCCGGGCTGGCGGCAGGCGATGGCGCGCCGGATTGGCCGCGCGAGAGGGCTTCTTCCAGGTCGGCGCGCAAGGCCAGGAGCTGTTCGAAAGCGTGCGTGACGGACGTTTCGGTGTAGTCCTTGTGAAAGGGCTGTTTCCAATTTTCGCAGTAGTAGCGCAGCTGGGTGGTGGTTTCGGCTGCGGAGAAACCGGCGCGGCGGCAGTCGACCGTTTTTACGCCATTGGCGTCGAGAGTTTCGGCGGCCTGGCGCACGGCGCTGAGGTCCGCGTGCAGCATGCGGATGAAGGCGCGGCGGAGAAGGAAATTGAAGCGGCAGAAGGCCACCAGCGCGGCTGGGTCGTAAAACATCGCGCCAGCGGATTCTTTTACCAGGCGGCCTTGTTCGAGGAGTCCGAGTTCCATCATGTCGCGCAGGCTTTCGCAGTTCGCGACTTTGTCGAGAATTTTGTCGAGCGGTTCGCACCATTCCAGGCGGGTGGCGTCGGCCGCGGCGAGAACGGGTTGCAGGACTTCGGCAACATCTTCGAGATGAATTTCCTTGCGATAGAGTTCTTCGGGGGCGCAGAGAGCGAAATATTGCACCAGGAGCAGATCGATTTTGTCGCGGTCGGCGGTGGTCTTTTCCTGTTTGCGCAATTGACGCTGCAGAAAGGCGCGCAGATTCTGTTCGCTGGCGTTCAGGGTTTCGGGCGGAAGCTGGCGGATTTGAAACGCGCGGACGCGTGTGTCAATTCCATCGAGCCATTTCAGCACAGTGTCGAAAACTTCGCGCGTGGGGCGCTGCGGCGGCAATTCGCCGGCGGGATACGGCAGTGGGCCGAAATTAAATTGGGTAGCCAGAGCTGCGTACAGCGGATAGGCGTTGCGCGCTTCGGACCATTGCGCGACGAAATCCGCGGAGCCTGCTTGCGCGGATGTGGGCGGATTCAACAGGGTGACGTCTGATTTGGGGGTCATTGTTTTATGATCCAGTTACCCACTTCTCCCACGAACCGGGCAGCGACGGCCTTCCGTCCGTCGTGATAACGCACGGCGACGACTGTCGCGCGCGCGTCGAGCGAACCATCGGAGTTCAGCACGCGCACGCCATCTTCAAATTCGAGCGGCAGCGTCGAGGCGAACAGGACTTCCTGCGCGGTTCCGAATTCGATTACGGTTTGTTCCTGCAAGGGGCGGCGGGCGGTCGCGAGCGTGACGACGCGCACGGGGATTCGCATGGGCGAGGCGCTGGGGAAGAGTTGCGACAATTTTTCGACGCACGTTTGTGTGGCTTCAGCCGTGTCTATTGCGGCTTCGGTGATCACGGAACCCCCTGGGTGCTGGTCAATACTGCGAAAATGGCGCGCTGCAGCGCGCCGCTACAATTTCAACGGCAAATTCAAGAACACCCGCGAAAGAATAAAAAGCAGGCGGCTGCTACAAGGTCAGATGCGACCGCAACGGCACGCAGCGATAGCGGGCGCAGAAAGACTTCCGGGGAGATGTTTGCACGAAGACGGCCAAAGGCGGACGGAGCGCCAGGATGCTAAGTGTCTTTTTATGTGATGGTTGCGAATTAGAGGTTGGGGCTGGGGTCTTGCGGGTGTCTCAGGGTGATACAGAGGCGTCTCAGGGATGCGGTGCCGAGCCAAGTGCGGAATGAATTCGCTCGGCTGGGGTAGGGTTTCATTTCAGGACGCGAGTTGGACGTCGTGCTTGTGCATGGCGCGCAGGGGGATGTTGTAGAGCTTCAGTTTGCGATAGAGCGTGGCGCGGCTGATGCCTAGCATTCGACCGGCCAGGGCTTTATCGCCGCCGGCTTTTTCAAAGACGCGGAGGATGGTCATGCGTTCGAGGTCGGCCAGCGCGGTGGTGGAGAGCGAGGCGGAATCGCCGGACGCCGGGCTGTTATCCTGCGGCGCGCGGATTGCCGGGGTCAAATCTTCTACATCAATCGTCTGATGATCGCCGAGGTCCACGGCGCGGGCGATGCAATTTTCCAGTTCGCGGACGTTTCCCGGCCAATCGTATTGCAGGAAACTTTTCATGGCCGCGGGTGTGACTTGAATATTGTCTCCGGCGGCGTAGCGATCAAGGAAGTAGTGCGCGAGTTGAGGGATGTCGGAGCGGCGTTCGCGCAGGCCGGGAACGTGGACGGTTACCACGTTGAGACGGAAATAGAGATCCTTGCGAAAAGTTCCGGCGCGGTAGGCGGATTCCAGATCGCGGTTGGTCGCGGCGATCACGCGCACGTCCACTGGAACTTTTTCATTGCTGCCAACCGAACGCACTTCTTTTTCCTGCAGGACGCGCAAGAGCTTGGCTTGCATTTCCAGCGGAAGCTCGCCGATTTCGTCCAGAAAAATTGTGCCGCCATTGGCTGCCTGGAAGAGGCCGGCTTTGGTCTTCAGGGCGCCGGTGAAGGAGCCTTTCTCGTGGCCGAACAGTTCGCTTTCCATGAGCGTGGGGACGAGCGAGCCGCAATCCACGGCGACGAAGGGCATCTCCGCGAGCGGGCCGCGGAAGTGAATGGCGCGCGCGACGAGTTCCTTGCCGGTGCCGCTTTCGCCGGTGATCAGCACAGGAGTGCGGGTTTCTTTCAGGCGCGAGATCATGCGCAAGACGTCTTGAATTTTGGCGGAAGTGCCGACGATGCCGTCGAGGTCGATGACGGTGTTAACCCGCTCGCGCAGGAATTGATTTTCAGTGACGAGGCGGACTTTTTCGGCCATGCGCTGCAGGAGCTGGCGCAGGCGTTCGACGCGAAAAGGCTTTTCGATGTAATCGTAGGCGCCCTGGCGCATGGCGTCCACGGCGGTCTCGACCGAGCCGTGGCCGGTCATGATCGCGACTTCGGTGCGCGGCAGTAATTCTTTTATTTTGCGCAGCAGCTCGACGCCGGAGAGGCTGGGCAACTTCAAATCCGTGACGACCAGATCAGGGGCGGTAGTTTCCAGGGATTCGAGTGCGGCTTCGGCGGTTTCGGCCTCGGCGCAGAGATAGCCGAGCCCCTGGCCCACGGTGATGCAGAGGCGGCGAATGCTTTGCTCGTCGTCCACAATCAAGAAGCGGAGTTTCAGTTCGTCGGTCATGGTTTTCCAATCGTCTTTTCAACCGCGTCGATTAATTGCTGAACGCGGAAGGGTTTTTCGACGCAGGGAGTTCCGGCGAGGGCCAGCAGCGCGATGGTCTCGTCGCTGGCGGTATCGCCGGTGATAAAGATGATGCGCGTAGCCATTTCGGGCCGGTGACGCTGCAGCCAATCATGCACATCGGAGCCGGTGATACCTCCGGGAGTGCGGAAATCGGAAATCACGCCCCGGAAATCATGCAGCGCGAGCAGGCGCAGGCCCTCGACGGCGGAGGACGAGGAGGTTACTTCGTAGCCGTGACGTTCGAGCGCGGCGCGCACGAAGGCGGCCACCGACGGCTCGTCTTCGATGACGAGGATGCGCGAGCGTGTGGCGGAGACGGGCGCGGGAGTGGCCGTCATTCGGCAGCCTTTGCGGCGTGCATTTCCGCGGCTTTTTCGGCGATGGGCAGGCGCACGACGAAGGTAGAGCCGTCGCCATCGGGATTATTTCGGGCGATGATTTCACCGCGGTGGGCCTGGATGATTCCGTAGCAGATGCTGAGGCCGAGCCCGGTGCCTTTGCCGACTTCTTTCGTGGTGAAAAAAGGATCGAAAATGCGGTCAATCTGGGAGATTCCCGGGCCATTGTCGCGGAAAACGATTTCGATTTTGTCGGAACGATGGACGGTTTGGACTTCGATCATGCCCGTGCGGCGAGTTTCCTGCACCGCGTCGTAGGCATTGTTCAGGATGTTCAGGAAGACTTGCTGCAATTGGTGCGGGTCGCCGATGACCATGGGAAGTTCGGCGGCGTATTTTTCTGTCAGCTCGACGCCGTGGTTTTCCAAGTCGTAGGCGCGGAGTTTCATGGTTTGCCTGAGGATTGTGTTTACTTGCGCTGGCTCGCGTTGCGCCGGCATCTGGCGCGCGAAGCTGAGCAGGTTTTGCACAATCACTCGCGTGCGCTGGGCTTCCTGCAGGATTACTTGCAACTCCTCTTTGGCATCGGCCGGGACAGCGGGATTTTCAAGCAGCAGATCGGTGAAGCCGACGATCGCGGCGAGCGGATTATTCACTTCGTGGGCGACGCCGGAGACGAGTTGACCGAGCGCAGCCATTTTTTCCGTGTGCATTAATTTTGCTTGCAGGCTGGCGGCGTCGGTGATGTCCGTCATGACGACGACGACGCTATTGATCTCGCCTTGCTCGTCGCGCATGGGGCTGAGGCTGATGGAAAATTGTCCGGGGGTGCCGCTGCCGCGGAAGAGCGGGATTTCCAGATTGTCAAGCGCGGCACCTTGCAGGGTTCGCTCCAGGGTTTCGGCAAGCAGCGGGCGGCGCGCGGGCGGAACCATTTCGACGAGCGCTCGTCCGAGCAGGTCCTGTTCGCGGTAGCCGGCCTCGAAGCAGCGGCGGTTCGCATAGCTGACGAGACCGGCGGTATCGAGGACGAGAATCATACTTTGGGTGTTGTTGAGGATGTTCTTGTTGAAATCGCGCTCGCGGCGATAGCGGCGTTCGGCGACGCGGCGATCGGTGATGTCTTTCATTACGTGTATGGTGCGCCAGTCGTTGCCTTGAGCGTTTTGAATGCGTGACGCGGAAATCAAGAAAGTGCGCTCGGCGGCTTCGTGGATGAACTCTTCGTGCGCGAGGCGCGGATTGCGGCAGAACGGGCAATGCCCTTCCTTGGGCGGGGAGTCCAGAATCTCGAGGCGATCGATTTCGTAGCCAATGGCTTCGGTGGGGCGCAGTCCGAGCGATTCTGCCAGCGCGTGATTCAGGCGCAGGACGCGATTTCCGGCGTCGTGCACGACGATGAAATCGGAAATGGCGTCGAAATCTTCGACCCATTGCTTGCGTGATTGTTCGACACGCGAGAAAAGCCTGACATTTTCCAGCGCCATCGCGGCGTGGCCTGCGAGAGCTTCGAGGAGCTGGCGCTCGGTGGCGGTAAGTTCGCGCGCGACATCGACAAGGCACAAGACGCCAAGCAATTCGCCTTCACTGCCTGAGAGACGGGCGAGAACGAGTTCTTCCCACACCAGCGCTTCGGCGAGGCTGCGACCGAGCAACAGCACGGCGGAGCCTTCACGCAATTTTTCGCCGGGGATGCCGGCTTGTTCCGCGAGAACGCCGGCCAGCTGATGCTGCGTCATCGGGTCCCAGCGATGCGCGGGACCGCGGAGGGCGGCGATTTCCCATTCGGCATGGCTGGCGATCGCAAGGACTGCGGCACGCGCGCCGAGCATTTCGGCTGCACGCGCGGTGAGACGCCGTGAGAATTCCGCGGTGCCGAGCGAAGGATTCAGTTCCAGCGTGGTGGCGGAGAACTGCGCGAGCAGGCTCTCGAAAGAGCCATTGAGACGAGGTGAGACATCGCGACTTCGTTTGAGTGCACGCATGGAAGTCTAGGGGGTACGGCGCGCGCTACGCCTATACGAGAAAGACGTTACGGCGGGTTCTCAATTTGAGTCAAGCGAAGGGGCGGCGGCAGGTGCCTTATACGGCAATCTCGGCTCGTCGCAAGGTGAGACGAAGCGCGGGCTAGCGCGGGGCATTTGAGACGAATGGGCTCGCAGGGGGTTGGGCGGGGCGTTGGCGGACGACTCGGTAAGTGGTGCGTAATCAACTCGATGCGAGACAAGTTGACGAATTTTCAACGTGGCCCAAGAACACTTTGCCGATGGCAGCCTCATTGCAATTTCCGATGCGGGACCTTTCCCTCGATTGAGGAGGCGCACGTATGAACGGCAAGAAACGACTGCTTGGCTATGGATTGGCAATCATCCTGGGGGGATCGCTGGCAGCCGCTCCGCGAGCAAGAGCACAAGAGAATTCAACCGATACGGCCAAACGAAAAGTAAAGTCGAAGGTGCTGCCGGATTATCCGGAACTGGCAAAGCAGATGAATGCGACCGGCAAAGTGAAAATCGAAGCAACGATTGCGGCGGACGGGCGGGTGACGAACACAAAGGTGGTCGGTGGAAGCCCGCTGCTGATCGGCGCCGCACAGGACGCTATGCGGAAATGGCGCTTTGAGCCGGCGGCGAAAGAGTCGGTGGAAGTGATCGAGTTTGATTTTTCGGGGCACAACTGAGCGGGCATGACGGGGGGCCTGTGGCAGCTGTCGCGGGCGGGGAGCGGAGGCATTTCTCATGACTATCGGCAAGAAACTCTATTTCGGGTTCGGCGCGATACTGGCGATCATGCTGGTTCTGTTCTTCATTAACGTGATCACGGTGCGGCGCGAGTATGCCGCGCAGGACACGGTGCGGGCCACGCTGGCGACGAAGACGGCGATCAGCAACGCGCGCTCGCAGATGATGCAGAACCGCTTGTATCTGAGCAATTATTTGCTCAGCGGCGATCTGCGGGATGAAGACAAGACCAACAAGGGCGTGGGCGATTTGCTGGCGCTGCTGAAAGACGCGGAAGCGAAGTCGCCCGATGCCGGCCTGCGCAGCACTTTGGCGCAAGTGGGAGACACGGAGACGAGCTGGTCGGAGAATTTCGCAAAACCCATGATCGCGAAACGGCACCAGGTGGATGCCGGGGACGCCACGGTTTCCGACTTGCAGATTTATTACTTGCAGCACGATCCGGCTTCGTGGGTGAGCAAGTCCACGGCGATACTGGAGCAGGCCGATAACGCAGCGCAAAAATCGTTCGACGATTCGACCAGTTCGGCGACAGCCGCTACGACGTGGAGCACGGGCATTACTACCGCGGGTACGCTGCTGGCAGTACTGCTGGGGTTGCTGATCGCCTTCTACACGGCGAAGTCCATCAAGGAGCCCATCTACCATTTGATCGAAGTGGCGCGGCGGATTGGGGAGACGGGCGACCTGGAGCAGACGATCGATACGCACCGCGACGACGAAGTCGGCGTGCTGGCGGCAAACTTCAACAAGATGATTGTGCATTTGAAGGACATGGCAGCGGTCTCCGCGGCGATTGCGGAAGGACAACTCTCGGTTACGGTGCAACCGCGTTCGCAGCAGGACACGATGGCCAAGGCTTTTGCGCAGATGACGCGCGGATTGCGGGAGCTGGTGCGGCAGGTCCGCGACAGCGCGGCGCAGGTGGCGAGCGGCTCGGGGCAGATGGCCAGCGCTTCGGATGAATCGGCGAAGGTGAGCGTGCAGGCGGCTTCTGCGATTGACGAAGTGACGAGCACGATGCATGAGATGAGCATCAACGTGCAAAACGTGGTGAAGAACACGCAGGTGCAGGCTTCGAGCGTGGCGGAGACTTCTGCTTCAATCGATCAGATGGTGACTTCGATCGAGCGCGTAGCGGATACAGCGAAGCTGCTGGTGGATATTTCGCACCGCTCGCGCGAGGAAGTTCAAACCGGCATGGTGACGATGAACAAGGCTACCGAGGGATTGAACCGCACGAGCCACGCGATTCAGTCTTCGGCGGAAATTATTGATGTGCTGGGGCGGCGCGCGGACGACATCGGCAAGATCATCGAGGTAATTGATGATCTGGCGGAACAGACCAACCTGCTGGCTTTGAACGCGGCCATTGAAGCGGCGCGCGCGGGCGAGCACGGGTTGGGTTTCGCGGTTGTGGCCGAGGAAGTGCGCAAGCTGGCGGAGAAGTCCACGCAGTCCACCAAGGAAATTTCCGAATTGATTCAGGGCATTCAGAAGGAAGCCCGGGAAGCCGTGGACAATATGGAAAAGAGCACGACCATGGTGCAGGAGGGCTTGCTGCTGAATAAGGACTTGAGTTTCGCGCTGGAGAAGATTTCCGACGTGGTGTCCGAGGTTTACAAATTCTCGCAAGAGATTGGTGCGGCTACCACGGAACAATCCAGCGGCTCTTCGCAGATTGCGAAAGCTACGAACCGGCTGACCGAAATCACGCAGGAAATTAACTCGTCGGTTGAGGAGCAGGCTTCGGGTTCACAGGCGGTGGTGCGCGCGATGGAGAAGATGCGGGAGCTGGTGCAGCAATCCACTTCGAGTTCGACGGAATTGGCGGCGGCGGCCGAGCAGATGTCCAAACTTTCGCGCGTGCTGTTGGAGTCCATGGACCGATTCGTGCTGGACGAGGGCTCTGCGGAAGGCCGCAAGCAATTTGGGCGGCGGCCGGCTCCGGGCGGCGCGTTCAGCAGCGGCTCGCGCGAAAATGAGCGGCATGCCCCGGCGGAATATGCGGAAGTTGGGCGTTCCTAGAGCGCGTTCCCAAAAAACATGGACAAAGACATCCAAATCGTAGGATTCCGGATCGGACGGGAAACATTTGGCCTGCCGATCGCGATGGTGCGGGAAATCGTGCGGGTGCCGGAAATTACTTCGGTGCCGAACGCGCCGGATTACATCGAGGGCGTGATCAATCTGCGCGGGCGAATTATCCCCGTGGTGGATCTGCGGAAACGGTTTGGCGAGAAAGTAATCGAGGCCAGCAAGAGAAACAGAATTGTGGTGGTGGAGCTGGAAAGCCGGTGTATCGGATTGATCGTGAATTCGGCGTCTGAAGTAATAAAAATTCCGCCCTCGGATATTGAAGCGCCCCATTCGGTGTTTCAGGAGGGCGAGTTGAATTACATCACCGGCGTGGGAAAACTCCGCGGACGGCTGGTGATGATGCTCGATCTGAGCAAGATTCTGCAACGCGGAGAGCTGCGCCGGCTGGAAGACGCAGCTGAAACCGGCGCGGCGCTGGTCAGCGACAATCTGGCGCGCGTCTAGAGTTGGCCGCTGGCGCCAGCAAAACCTAGCGCGAGAACGAAAATGAAGAGGAGCGAATGTCCACTCTCACAGCGCAGGTTCCGCTCACAGAACCCGAATTGAAGCTCCTGCAGACGCTGGTGTATCAGGAATGCGGCATGTATTTCGATGAACGGCGCACGCATTTCCTGCGCGATCGGCTGCAACGCCGCCTGAAAGCTTGCCAGATTGATTCGTTCTATACCTATTACCGGCTGCTGACGAGCCGCGAAGGCAAGCAGGAGCTGGTGGCACTGCTGGAAAATCTGACGGTGAACGAGACGAGTTTTTTTCGGATTCGTCCGCAGCTGGAACTGTTTCAAAAACATGTGCTGGAAGAAGTTTTGCGGCGCAAACAGGAGCGGCGCGACTGGTCCTTGCGGATATGGAGCGCGGGGTGTTCGACCGGACAGGAGCCGTACACGCTGGCGATTTTGATTTGTGATGCCCTGGCTTATTACTATCTGCGAAATCCGCTGCCTTTTGAGATGCCCACGCCGAAGCCGCTGATTCCTCCGCCGTGGAAAGTGGAGATTGTGGCTTCGGACATCAGTTATTCGGCTTTGCTGGCGGCGCAACAGGGCATCTACACGGAAACGCAGATGGAGACGGTGGACTATACCTGCCGGCTGCGTTATTTCGACAAAGTGGGCGACAAATATTCGGTGAAGCCGGCGTTGAAGAGCCTGGTGCAGTTCGACTTTCACAATTTGAAGACGGAATATCTGCCGCAGCGCAATGATGCGATTTTCTGCCGCAACGTGATGATTTACTTCGACGAGGCGGAACAAAAGCGGTTGATTGATAAATTTCACCGCTGCTTGAATCCGGAAGGCTATTTGTTCGTGGGGCACGCGGAAAGCTTGTTCGGGCTGACGAAGCGATTCCACATGATTCACCAGAACAACGCGACGGTGTATCAGCGAATCGAGGGACCGCAGTGACGTTTTCACCCGACGACCGGGCCTCGGAGCTTCGCGATCTCTTTTTTGAGAGCGCGGAGGAAATTCTGCAGGCGATGAACGATGCCGGGCTGGCGCTGGAGGAACACCCCAGCGACAAGGAAAGCCTGCGCAGCGTGCGCCGGGCTGTGCACACGCTGAAGGGAGATTCCGCCGCGTGTGGCTATCGCGAGCTGAGCGAGCTGGCACACGAATTGGAAGACGTCTTGACTCCCGACCTCGTGAAAGTACATGCCGGATTGATTGCGGAAGTTGTCCTGACGGCCGCCGACACATTCCGCGACATGTTGGCCGCGTATCGCAACAATCTGCAGCCGCCGGATGGCGGGGCTCTGCGCGAATACGTGCAGAGATTGCTGAACAAGCCCGCGGGCGCGCGGCGCGACAAAGCCGCGCAAGAAGCAGCGGCGACTTTCAGCTGGACCGAATATGAGCGATTGCTGATTGCGGAATCGTTCCGTCGCGGCGAGACGGTTTACCAGGTGGCGATGCACCTTGCGGGCGAGGCGGTGTTGCCTGCGGCGGCGTATGAGCTTGCGAAGAAGGCGCTGGAGCGGGCGGGGAAGATTCTTGCGCTGCGTCCGGAGAACAGCACGGAGGTGGTGAGCGGCGGATTGATGGAAGCGGCTCTGGCAACCACCCAGCCGGCCGATTGGATCCGCCAGCGCTGCCAGGTGCCGTCGGTGGTGGCGCAGATTTCGGTCAGTCGCATTCCGCTGATGGAGACGGGGCCGCGCGACGTGCTGGACATTCTGGTGGAATCGGAAGCGGCGGCGGTTTCGGCAAGCGTCGCGGGAGAATCCGCGCACGCGGGCGAGGGGGACGACGAGGACGAGACGCATTCGGCCAACGCGCCGGCGGGCCTGGCGCATGCGGTGGCGGAAAACACGCTACGCGTGGACGCCGGGCGGATTGATACGGTGATGAACCTGGTGGGCGAGCTGATCATCGGGAAATCGATGCTGCAGCGGACGATTGCGGAATTTGAGCGGCGCTTTGCGAAGGATGCGCTGCGCGGAAAGTTTTCTGATGCGCTGGCGTTTCAATCGCGAATTCTGAACGAGCTGCAGAAATCGGTGATGAAGATTCGCATGGTGCCGGTGGAGCAGCTGTTTCGCAGATTTCCGCGGATTGTGCGCGACGTGGCCAAGCAGTTGAATAAAGAGATCGCACTGGAAATTGCGGGCCAGAACACCGATTTGGATAAGAGCATTCTGGATGCGCTGGCTGAGCCGCTGGCGCACTTGATACGCAACGCGGCGGATCACGGCATCGAAACCGTGAGTGAACGCGCGGCGGCGGGAAAACCGGGTAGCGGCACGGTGCGGCTGGACGCTTACCACGAAGGCGACCAGGTGGTGATTGAAGTCTCCGACGATGGGCGAGGGATCGATCGCGAAAAAATAATCCGGCGGGCGATCGAGCGCGGGCTCATGAGCGCGACCGAAACTTCGCGCCTGAACGAAGCGGAAATCAATCATTTGATATTCACGCCGGGCTTCAGCACGGCGGAAAATGTGACCGAGATTTCAGGGCGCGGCGTGGGACTGGACGTGGTGAAGGCGGCGCTGGATAACCTGAAAGGCTCGATCGAGATCGAGACCGAGGCCGGCAAGGGGACGACGTTCCGGCTGATCGTGCCGCTGACGCTGGCGAGCATTCAGGCACTGCTGTTTCACGTGGCGGGACGCTTGTACGCTGTGCCGATCGCGTCCGTGGTGGAAATTACCAGGATCACGGAAGCGGAAGTTCACCGCGTGGACGATCACGAGGTGTTTCAACTGCGGCAGCAGGTGCTGACGCTGGTGCGCCTGGAGCGGCTGGAATCATCGGAAACGTTCGAACGGTCGAAGCGGGTTTTCGTGGTGGTGATCGGAGCCGGGAGCCGGCGATTTGGATTGGCGGTGGATAAGCTGATGGGCGAAGAGGAACTGGTCATCAAGGCGCTGGAGGACCAATTGGTCACTTCCCCGTTGGTGAGCGGCGCTTCGATTTTAGGCGACGGGACCATCGTGCTCATACTGAACATTCCTGCAGTGGTATCACATCTTGCGCGGATTCCAGCAGTGGGAGCGACGGCATGAGCGAAAAAATCCGCGTCCTGGTAGTGGATGATTCGGCGCTGATGCGCAAGCTGATCCCGCAGGTGCTGCAGCGCGATCCGTCGATTGAAGTGGTGGGCACGGCGATGGACGGCGAAGTGGGATTGCGAAAGCTGGAAGAGCTGAAGCCGCACGTCGTGACGCTGGATCTGGATATGCCGCGCATGGACGGGCTGGAAATGTTGCGGCAGATCACGCGCAAACACCGCGTACCGGTGATTGTGGTGAGCGCACAGACCGAACGCGGGGCTTCGGTGACGTTGAAGGCGTTGTCGCTCGGCGCCTTTGATTTCGTGACCAAACCGCCGGAAGCGGCTTCCGGGCGCATGGACCAGATTGCGGCGGAGCTGGCGCTAAAGATCAAGGTGGCGGCTGGGTCTGGCGCGCCGAAAATGATTATTACGGTGCCGCCGTTGAAGCAGAAAGACCCGCGGCGGACCGCGATGCCGAATTGGCCGACGCGGATTGTGGCGATCGGCATCTCCACGGGCGGGCCGAACGCGCTGCAGTACTTATTTTCGCAGCTGCCTGCGGATTTTCCGGGTTGCATTTTGGTAGTGCAGCACATGCCCGAAGGATTCACGGAAATGTTCGCGCGGCGGCTAGATGAGTGTTCGGCGATTGAGGTGAAGGAAGCGCAGTCCGGCGATTTGCTGCTGGCCGGGCGCGCTTTGGTTTGTCCCGGCAACCGGCATATCAAGGTGCGGCGGATGGAGCATGGGAACGTGGCGATTTTGGTGGACCAGCCGCGCGTGAATGGACACAGGCCGTCGGCGAACGTGCTGTTCCATTCCGTGGCGCAGGAATTCGGCAGCAGCGCCATCGGCGTGCTGATGACCGGCATGGGCGACGATGGAGCGGAAGGGCTGGGCGCAATTCAGGCGGCGGGCGGAATGACCATCGCGCAAAGCCTGGACACATGCATCGTGGACAGCATGCCGCGGTCGGCAATCGAGAGAGGATTCGCGGGACGCGTGGTATCGCTTTCCAATCTTTCCAGTTACTTGCAGGCGAAGTGCATAGCGGAGCGGCCGCTCAGCGAGCAGGCGAATCAGAATTCAGGCGCGGACATTCTCACCACTGAATCGGGAGCACGAAGGAGATCGTGATGAAACAGTTCGAAGCATTGACGCGGAAGCACGACCATCAGGCGGTGAAGTACTTGATCGTGGACGACTCCGTCTTCGCGCGCAAGAGCCTGGCGAAAATGGTGGAATCGTTCGGCGGACACGTGGTGGGAGAAGCCGGCGACGGGTGCACGGCGATCACCGAGTACGCGCGGACGCGGCCGGACATCGTGCTGATGGATATCACCATGCCGCAGATGGAAGGCATCGAAGCCGTGGAGCGCATCGTGCAGGAGCATGCGGAAGCGCGGGTGATCATGGTTTCTTCGGTGGGCTACCAGGACAATATTCTGGCGGCGCTGCAGAAGGGCGCGCGGCATTTCGTGCAGAAGCCGGTGAAGCCGGATGCGCTGTACGAGATCATTCGTTACGTGCTGAATGATGACGGCGTGACGGCTTCGGTGGGCGCCGCAGAGGAGAGCTCGCGATGAGGATGGATCTGATCCAGCCGTTTATCGGCTCTTTGGATGCGGTGCTGGCGGAGATGATGAAGGTGCCGGCCAAGATTGTGGATTTGACGATGGAAGAGGAAGGCTACCGGCGTCGCGGAACCGCCGCGGCGGTGAGTTTCAAAGGGCAGATCGAAGGGCGCGTGATTTTGGATATGGAGCCGGGGGCGGCGGCGCAGGTGGCGAGTTTTTTGGCCGGGAGTGAGGTGGATCCTTCGGCGACGATTGTTACCGAGACGGTTTGCGAGCTGGCGAACATGGTGATTGGGAACGCGGTGACGCAATTGAATGATGCGGGATTTCATTTCAAGGTGCTGCCGCCGGAGGTTTTGACGCAGGAACAGTGCGAGAAGGCGGGGCAGGATTCGGAAGCGACGATACTTTGTTTTGAGACGCCGGGCGGGAATGTGCATTTGAATATTGCGATGCAGTATTTGCAGCGAAGGACGGGAGAGCGGACGCCGCTGCCGGTGTATTAGAGCCGGCGCGCCGGAAAACACAGCGGATCTGCAAAAAAGCAGCTCCCTCTCTGCGTCCCGCGCCGGCCAAAATGCGGCGGCAGGGAAAAAGGGCGGGACTCGGTTCGGGATGACACGTGGTTTCCTCGATCGGCAAATTCTGAAAGCTAGCTGTGACGCAAATCCCATCCATTTAGAAACCAGGCTACCGCTACAAATTCGAGGCAAAATCAAGGACGCAAGCTTAAAGAAACAGGCGGCCGCTACAACATCGAAACCAACTGCAACGGCGCCCAGCGGAAGCTGGCCGCGAGCCTTCCCTTCGATCCCGCACCGCGGAATCTCAGGGTGAATCGCCCTGTGGGGCGATTCACAAATTCAAAACCGACTATTCTTTTGCTGATTCGGGCCGGCGATATTCCACGCCGTGGCGGAAGAGGCCTGCTTTGGGTAATGCTTCGCAGTAGACGACGCGAGCGGGGATGAAGATGTTGGCGACCTCGGGCGTGTAGGGAACGGCTACGTCGATCGCATCCTGCGCTTCGTAGCGGCGTTTGCTGCGGAAACACATTCCTACCGGAGAGATATCCTCACAGACGGCCAGTTCATCATCGGAGTTGGCCTGACGAACGCAGGCGGTGAGGCGGGTTCTCATGCGCAGGCGTCCTCGTTCGCGCTGGTCGCCACCGGGCGGAATTTCTCCGGGAGCTTGCGCGCCGCGGCTGCGCGTGGCGCGTGAGGCGAGTTTCTTTTCGCTTTCGTGCGGAGCTTGCGACCAGATGCTGGGGACGCTGCACGTCTTGCAATAGCGCGCGATGCCGCGGGTGCCTTCGAAGCCGCGGAGTTCGAGCTCGTTGAGGTAAACGACTTCACGGGCGCGGCAGTAGGTGCATTCCAGCAGCATGCGCGCGACGGCTTCCTGAGATTCGGCGATGTGCGGGAATTCGATGGCCCAGACGTCGTTTTCGGGCTGGAGAATTTCGACGCCGTACACGTAGCCTTCTTTTTGGCGGCCGAATTGGCCGACGATGCGGACCTGGCTTTGGCGGTGTTTATCTGCCGGGGCCAGACGCCGGATGAGAATGTGCTGATCGGCGCGCAGATCGCGATCGAGCAGGATCACGGCGCCGGTACGATTGATTTGCATGGTGCGAGACGGCTGCGCGAATTCCTGGTCGTTGAGATCCTTGCCGGAAGCTTCCAGCAACAAAGTCAGCGAGACACGATCACTGCGACGTTGCGCCGCCGTACCCATGCAAACCCTCCTGAAATGAAGCTAGGCAAACCTTGGAACACGATAGCATACCCGCGGCGCGGGTTGGTCTTCGGCACGCGTGGCGCTCTTCGATGAGTGGGCGATTCTGGGCTGGGATATGATACGAGTGGACTGCCCTTGAATACGGCGTTTCGTGGCATGGAGGTATAACGCCTTTGCTCGCCTGGCTTAGGCTGGGAACTCGTATGCGTGCCTGCGGCGTATTTGCTCGGGGTGTGATGGCGCTGATTTTGCTGGCGGCGCCGCTTTGCGGCGCGCAGGTTCCGGGTGCTGCAGGGCGCATCGAGGGGATGGTGCGAGATTCCAGCGGTGCTTCGCTGCCTGGCGCATTGGTCGAGGTGCATGCTGGGGCGTTTTCGGCGTCTGCGGTGAGCGATAGCGGCGGTGCGTTTGCGTTTGAAAATGTGCCGGGTGAGGCTGGCACGGTGTTGCTGAGCGCCAAGGGATTTCAGAAAATTGAGCAGGCGTGGAATCGCGCGGGCGGGCAAGCGGTGGTGCGCTTGGAGATTGTCTTGACGCCGGCGACGGTGAGCCAGCAAGTGCAGGTGACGGCTTATCGCGCTTCGACTTTGGTGAGTGATCTGCCGCTGAGCGACGTGCAGTTGACGCGCGAGGATTTGCAAGACACGCCGGCGCTGGAGCTGGATGATGACTTGCGGCAGGTGCCGGGGTTCAGCTTGTACCGGCGGTCGAGCAGCCGCACGGCGAATCCCACGACGCAGGGAGTTTCGTTACGCGGATTGGGCGCGAATGGAGCGAGCCGCGCTTTGGTGCTGGAGGACGGCTTTCCGCTGAACGATCCGTTTGGCGGGTGGGTGTACTGGGATCGCGTGCCGGCGGAAGCGATTTCGGATGTGGAGATTTCGCAGGAGGGGGGCTCGAGTCTTTACGGGAGCGATGCGTTGGGTGGCGTGGTGCAGTTTGTTTCGCGTCCTACGCAGCCTGGCGGGATTTCGCTGGACACGTCTTACGGGAATCAGAATACGCCGGACCTTTCGTTGTGGGCTGGCGGGCAGAAAGGAAAATGGGAATCCAGTTTTGGCGGCGGAGTATTCAATACGGACGGATACATTTTGACGCCGGAGGCCCAGCGGGGAACGGTCGACGTGCGGGCTGGTTCGCGGGACGGAAATGCCGACCTGATGGTGGGACGAAAAATTGGGGAGCAGAGCGAGATATTCGCGCGGGGTTGGTATCTGGACGAGACGCGCGGAAACGGGACGCCGCTGCAGCGGAACGATACGAAGCTCGGTCAAGGAGCACTCGGCGCGAATCTGCAGCTGGGAACTTTCGGCGCGCTGACTTTGCGGTTTTATGCGGATGCGCAGACTTATCATCAGACATTTTCGGCGGTCGCGACGAACCGCGACAGCGAGACTTTGACGGATTTGCAGACGGTGCCCTCGCAGGGAGTGGGCGGGTCGGCGGTGTGGTCGCGCCAAGCGGGAAAACGGCAGACGCTGGTGGCGGGATTCGATTACCACGAAGAAATCGGGGCGAGCCATGAGGTGCTGCTTTCGGGCGGAACTACGGATCTATCTTCCGGCGGGCGGCAGCGGACCGTGGGGATATTCGGCGAGGATCTGATTCAGATTGCGCCGCGGTGGTTCCTTTCGGCGAGCGCGCGCGTGGACCTCTGGAGCAATTTCAACGCGGCGACTTTGCGCGAGCCGGTGACGCCGCCTGGCGCGCCGATCGATACGATTTTTCCGGACCGTTCACAGAATGCTTTCAGCCCGCGATTGACGCTGCGGAACCAGGTGAACGCGCACGTGTCGTGGAATGCTTCGCTGTACCGGGCGTTTCGGGCGCCGACTTTGAATGAGTTGTACCGGTCGTTCCGTCAGGGGAACACGTTGACGGACGACAATCCGAAGCTGATCGCGGAACATTTGAGCGGGGGCGATGCCGGCGTGGCGCTGACGGGATTTAACGGAAAGTTGCAGGCGCACGGGACAGTTTTTTATAACCAGATTGTGGATCCGGTGGCGAACGTGACTTTGACCACGACGCCGACTTTGATCACGCGGCGGCGGGAAAATCTGGGGCGGATTAATGCGCCGGGAGTGGAGCTGGGCGTTACGGCGAGCGTTGTACGCGATTTTACGATTTCGTGCGGATACCAGTTTGTGGATTCGAAGGTGAGTTCGTTTCCGGCGAATACGGCGCTGGTGGGTTTGTGGGTGGCGCAGGTGCCGCATAATTCGTTTACGTTTCAGGCGCGGTATTCGAATCCGAGGATTTTTACGGTGGCGGTTACCGGTCGGGCGATCGGAAATGCGTTTGATGACGATCAGAACCAGTTTCCGTTGGGGAGTTTTTTTGTTTTGGATGCGATGGTTTCGCGGGGGGTTGGGGCGGGCGTCGAGATTTACGCAGCGGCGGAGAATCTCTTGAATGCAACGTATTACACGGCAGCGACGCCGGTCATGCAGCTCGGGTTGCCGATTGCAGCGCGCGTTGGGGTGCGGGTGGAGTTTCCGAAGCGGTAGCCGAGGGCAACGGCGAGGGATTTAACCCAGAGAACGCAGAGGAAAAACGGAGAACACAGAGAAGGACGAAAGGCAGAACAACCGCAGCGACGCAGAGGAAGGCAATGGCAACCTGTGATTAGTGCGCGGTGATGGCGGGTGGGGGATATTCGGGAAGTTTGGCGTTCTTTTTGTCGGTGCGTTTTACTTCTAATTCGTCGAAGAGGATCGAGGGGCTGATTACGGTTGTAGGGACCGCGCCTTCCCTGTTGCTGACCAGCGGGTCGTTGCCGGCGGCTACCAGATTGCTGCGCAGGGTGCGGGTGTCTAGCTCGTTGAAGACGGCGCCGCGGACGAGTTCCTGGTGGCCGTCGCTTACGTAGACGCGATAGAGCAGGCGCGGGTTGTAGCCGACCAGAGTTTCCGCGTAGTAGCCGTAGGGTTTGCCTTCCTGCTTGCACATTTCGATCAATTTCCTTTTGAGTTCTTCGGGCGAGCTGGATTCTCGCGGCTGCAGGATCAGGTTGCCGATGTTGGGTGAGGGCGACTGTCCGGGAGCGGCGCGGCCGTGGCCGTTGGAATCGGCGAAATCGCGAATGGGCATGCGCCCGAGGAGATATTCGACGAGCATGCCGTCTTTGATGACCGTGAGAGAGGCGACGCGCACACCTTCTTCGTCAATCTGGTAGGTTCCGATCAAGGATTTGCCGGCTAAAGATTTCAAGGTGGGGTCGTCCACCACGGAGATAAACGTGGGGAGGACGCGGCCCTTGTAATTCGACGAAAATTCTCCGGTGGTGCGCGCGGAATCTCCCGGCTTGGGACGGATGCCCAGAATATTTTGGCCGATCATCCCGTCCAGGATGTCGCTGGCGGCGTCGTTCGAGAAAAGAATGGGGCCGCGATAATCTTCTTCGACCAGGGGAGCTTCGCGGAGAGCTTTCAGGGTCTGTAGCATCTTGGTGGTTTCCGCCAGCAACTTTTCCTGCGACGGCAATTCTGCCGCGGTGCTGCCGACGTAAAAAGGCGAGCGGCCGAGTTCCATGCCGTCGTCCGCTTGCGTGTCGGCGGAAAGGTTGAGGGAATAGACGGTGTAGCCCTGGCGGGTGCTGGTGCCTTCGGTGTTGACGAAATAATCGTTCACCGCGCGAAAGCGCACGTACGCGGAGAGGGATTGGATTTTCGCGTCGGTGCGATAAAGATTGGTGACTTTCTCGAGCGTTTCCTTCCAAGGTGCCGGCGTGAAATCGAGTTTGACGAACGGGCCGACGGATTCCAGAGCTGGTGCACGCGCAAAATCATCGAAAGGCTGATCGGCCGTGTACTGGCTGAGGACGGCTTTCTTGGAGGCCAGGGCTTCGCTGGCAGCTTTGTAGGCGCGATCGGTCGCCAGCCACAATTCGCGGCGGAGGGCGATCGAGTCGTCATCGCTCGGGGCGAACGTGACCAAGCCCGTGCCGGGACCGTAGTAGCTGTCTTGTTTGTAATCACCGACGCGGACAACGACGCGCAGGCTGCGCGCGTGCATGCGCTGGTCCTGACGCAGGGCGCCGAAGGCGGCTTCAGCGGAGTACTCGTCCACGTCGGACAGACGATATTCGATGTAATAGGGCGCGGGAACATTTTCCATTTTGAGCTGGGATTTGGAGCGGTCCAGCTCTTCGCGCATGGCTTTCAGCAATGGGTCGGATTGAACTGCCGCGGCGGCAGCGCTAGCTTTTTGTTGCGCTTGCGCCACGACGGCGGCGGGAGCTGCAGCGGCGAGGAGAAGCGCTGCGAGTAAAGTGAACGTGATTGACGAGCGGCGCGACCCTGCTGCGGTGGCGGCGTGAACGGTTGCGCGGAGGCTTGCGCTCATGGCTTGGCTCCGGGCGCGGCTGATTTCGTTCCATTCGCGGGCGGCGCCGATGCGGTGGATTCAAATCCGGGCGGCGGGAGAATCGGCGGGCGTTCGCTGCCGCGGCGGCGTTTTTGAACTTCAATCTCGGTGAAGAGCATCGCGGGAGCGGCGGCCGCGACTGGAACCTGCCCGGATTCCGCACCGCAAATTCCGTTGAATACTTGCTGCGTATCTCCGGTGAGAACGATGTTGTTCAGCGAGAGCAGAGGTGTGCCTACGATATCGACGCCACGGACTAATTCATCCGGGCGGCCATCGGCATAGACGCGATAGACCATCACGGGAATCACCTGGAAGGCCTGCGGCGAGGCGCGGCCGGTGAGCGTGAAGCCGCCTTGGATGTCGTCGAAGTAGAGGCCGTAGGGCTTTCCCTGCTTCTTGATTTCGGCGATGAATTTCTCGCGCAGTTCGGAGTCTTTCACGCTGTTGGTAGAGGTGACGATCAGATTGCCCTGGCGGCCGGTGGGCATCAGGCCGGGCTGGCGACGCCCGTGGCCGTTGGAAGTGCTGAAATTCTTGATGGGCATGCGCGACATCAGGAAATTTTTGAGCACGCCGTTTTCCACGGCGACGACGCGGGCGGCGGGAACGCCTTCATCGTCGAAATCGTAGTGGCCGGCAAGTTCCACGCCGTTGAGTTGCTTCATGGTGGGATCGTCAGCGACGCTCAGGAATGCGGGCAGGACGAGCTGATTCACTTTCTTGGTGAAGGTCTGGCCTTCGTTCTCATCGCGCTGGCGGTGGCCTTCGAGGCGATGGCCTAGAACTTCGTGGAAGAAGACGGCGGCGGCGCGGCCGGAAAGCATCGCGGGACCGGCGTAGGGATCGGCGGCGGGCGCGGCGCGCAAGGCTTTCAGGTCGGCGGCGATCTTGTCCACTCTGGCGGCGAGTTCGACGTCGGAGGGAAGCTCGCCCGCGGTCGCGGCTTGAAACGATTCGACGCGCAGCAGTTCCATGCCATCGTCGGCGCGGGTTTCGGCTTGGATGATCAGGCGCGCGATGGCGCCCGGTCGTATCAGGGCTGTGCCTTCGCTGGTGGCGAGATAGGAGCGATCGGCGGAAATGTTAAAGGAAACATAGGAGGCATAGACTTCGGGGTATTTCAGGAAGCCGGCGGAAATTTTTCTGGTGCGGGCTTCCCAGATTTGCTGGTCGGAAGGCGGATGCAGGGGAACCAGATTCAGATGATCCTGCGCGGCTTCGCTCGAGAAATCGGGAGACTTGTCTTCTTCTTCGGAGCGAACCGCGTTGTTGGTTTTCACTTTCAGAAATGCGGCGGAGGCTTGCTCGTATTCACGGTCGGTGAGCTGCCAGAGGACGCGTGCGATGGCGTTGCTATCGTCGTCGAGCGGGAGCAGACCGGAAGTGATTCCGGACGAACGGCTCTGGCCGTGCGTGTTGTCTAGCGCGACGGAGCCGACACGCATCATGACGTCGGCCTGGCGCCGGGCTACGCTGGCGGAATAGATGACGCTGCCGTTGGAGGCGGCTACGGCGGTTTCGTCGCTGTCGGTGACGGCGTAGCTCACGTAGTAGGGCGCGGGGTCGGTCTTTGCAAGAGAGGTGGTGGCGCGCTGCAATTCTTGCTGCATGGTGGTGAGGACGATGTTGGTGGTCGGCGCGGACGTAAAGGCGCCGAGTGGGAAGGCGCAGAGTGCGAGCACGGCGAAAAATGGAAACCGGTAGAGGGATTCTTGCATTGGGCTGGTGGGCTCTTTCTTCAAGGGACGAAACTAGGATACTCGCGGGGCGTGGGGGGTGCAACTGGTGTGGTGGAGGCTGTTGCTACGCAATCAATGGCGTGCTCCGCTGCGGCGCGGCCATTCGATCCGGCACGGCGGAATCTCCGGATGAATCGCCCAGTCGGGCGATTCAGAAAAACTAAGTCAAAGGCACGCGCCGGAAGGCGACCGCTACAAATTCAACGACGACGTCACATGCTAAGAGCCGGCGGGACGCCGGCGCTACTAACCGCAACTGCAGCAGCGAAGAACCGGGCGTCACTCGCCGCCCGCGGGGCGTTCGAGGTGCATGGCTTCGGCTATTACGTCGGTGTACTTGAGGGCTGAGCCGGTGTTGAACAGGACTACGCGATCGCTGGCGGTGAGGAAGCCGGAGGCTCGGAGGCGGCCGTAGGCGGCGGTGGCTGCGGCGCCTTCTGGTGAGAGGAAGAGGCCTTCGTTCTTGGCCCAGTCTTGCAGGGACGCTAGAATTTCGGCGTCAGGTATCGCTACGGCTCTGCCGTGGGATTCGCGCAAGATTTCCAGCATGATGGAATCGCCGTAGGGTTTGGGAACGCGCAGGCCGGAGGCGAAGGTGGCGGCGTTGGGCCACATTTCGCTCGCGGTTGCGCCTTCGTCGAATGCTTTGGCTACGGGGGCGCAGCCGGAGGACTGCACGGCGATCATGCGCGGGCGCTTCCCTGGTTTGACCCAGCCGAGTTCTTCGAGTTCGGCGAAGGCTTTCCACATGCCGATGAGGCCTACGCCGCCGCCGGTGGGATAGAAAACAGCGTCGGGATATTCCCAGCCGAGTTGTTCGACGAGCTCGTAGCCCATCGTCTTTTTTCCTTCGACGCGGAATGGTTCCTTGAGGGTGGAGATGTCGAACCAGCCTTCGGTTTGGCTGCGTTCGGCGACGATGCGGCCGCAGTCGGAAATGAGGCCGTCAACCAGGGTAACGTTCGCGCCGTAGGCGGTGGCTTCGACGTAATTGGCGAAGGGAACGTCGCGGGGCATGAAAATATGGGCGGCGATTCCGGCGGCTGCGGCGTAGGCCGCGAGCGCGCCGGCGGCGTTGCCCGCGGAAGGAATTGCGAGTTGGCGCAGGCCGTAGTGGCGCGCCATGGTAACGGCGAGAGCGAGGCCGCGCGCTTTGAAAGAGCCGGTGGGATTGGTGCCTTCGTCCTTCAGGAATGCGTTGGGATGGCGGCGGCTGGGAAGCATGGGAGTCCAGCCTTCGCCTAGCGTAACCGGACGTACATCGGGCAGGACCGAACGGTAGCGCCACATGCCGGCCCAGGGACAGCTGGCGGCTTCGCGGGCGATCGCGTCGCGGGCGGCGATTCCGTGCAACGGCTGCAGATCGTAGCGGACGTAGAGCGATCCTTTGCATTTCGGGCAGAGCGTTTGCGGCATCGCGGCGGAGATGGTCGCTTGGCAACGCGAGCATTCTAGATTCTTGATTTCCGGCATGGGAGTAACGATAGCAGATGGCGCGGGAGTGAAATAGGATTCAGAAACTGGATCCAAGGTTGACGCTTCGTGCGGAAAGAAATTCAGCGAGAGATGGCGCGGAGCGAAACGGCTGGCAGATTCTTCAGTGAGAAGCAGACGACGCTAAAAGGAAATTTGGTAGCGGTACCGGGAATCGAACCCGGGTTTTCAGGTTGAGAACCTGACGTGCTGACCCCTGCACCATACCGCCGTTTATGCGCACGGAAGATCGCTGTAGGCGCATGAAGATAACGCCACGGCTTCGTTTACCTTTCAGATTGTAGCATCGGCATCTGCACGCGGGGAAGTGGGTGCGTGCGGGCTCAGAACGCGAAACGAACACCGATCGTCGGAGCAACGTTGGTTGGGTAGAGATAGGGGACGCCGGGGCCGTGAGGAATGGCGATGGCCAGACCGCCGGTCACGACGGAATAGGCAACTCCGACGTATCCGTCAAGACGTTTGGTGAAATGATAATCCGCATACAGTGAAACCTCATCGAGTGTGCCCGCGCAGGAACTGCGGAAACTTGTGGGCGTGCAGGTCTTCGGAACCCGGAAGTCGTTCTGGCGCTGTTGATACCAGGCCACAGTAAAGTCGGTTTTCTCGCGATAAGTGTATTTCGCGCCCGTCCACCAGATCTGAAGCAGCTTCTCAGAATCAAGATTGTTGTCTTCGACACCGCTCATGATGTATCCGCCCTGGTCGGTCGCGCCAACGCCCAGCGGCTGCTGCGGGTTGTTCTGCCAGATGTATTCGTAGCCGGCAAAAAACTTGAATGGGTCCCACACATACTTGGCAGCGATCATAATGGCGTTGTTGTCGGTCACGATGCCATACACGGTGCCGTTCGGGTCGATCAGATTGACCCCCCCGACCGCCCCGTTGATCAGGTTGGTATTGATGCTATCGGTGGTGGACTGATAGTTCGCGCTCAGACTCTGCGGCCCCAGCAAGGGGTTCAATACGCTGATCGCCTCGTTGTAATGCTGGAAGACGGCGTCGGCGGAGAACTTGCCGTGCGTTCCGCCGATGTCGAATCCCCAGGCGTTGTTGTGCGGCCGAACCGGCGTACAGCTGGTGGCTGTCCAGCCTGGGAACCCCGAGAAGCAGCCGCCGGAACCATTGGCAAATTTATACATCGCGCCGAAATGGACTGGGCCATAGGTGAGGCGATACTTCATCGCGTCGTCCCAGCGGCTGTCGTCGGTGTCGCCGCCGCCAGCCATGGTGCCGTTGTACCCGATGTAGGAAAAAGCATAGGCGCCGCCGGCCGGATCGTACTGGAGCATCGCATCGGTGCCAAGCGAGCGCTGACGACCAAAGGTCAGCGTGCCGAATTTCTCGGACGATATACCGCCGTAATATTCGTCATTGAAGGGTTGGCCCGCGCGCGCGCCGTCGATGGCTTCAGAATAGCTGGCCCTGGGGAGTCCGTTGTTGACGACGTCGGTGCCGGGCGCGTTGGCGAGCAGGCCGGACTGCGGATTGATGCCCGTGGAAGCGTTGAACACAATGGCCCAGCCAGGCGCAAACTCTTCCTTGCCCCTGATCCCGAAACCCGTCTGCTGCAGGTTGTTCGGCGCGACCAGGAATCGAGATTGAAAGCCGTTGCGGTTGACCAGAGATTCGCCTTCATAGTTGTAGCCGTTCACCGGCAAGCCGTGGCTGACCCAGCCGACGCCCACGTCATACGCGCCGTACACGGTAATGCCGTGCCAGGTCAGCGTGCAATCGGTGGTGGCGAACTCGCGGCCGCTCGCGCAGGCGTCGGGGGCCTTCGACTGCATCTTGATGTCGACTGTGGCGTCCTGGCCAACCGCCAAGCTGATTCCCGCGCGCGTTTCATCGGCGAACCCGTGTTTTGCGGCGCGGATCTCGAAGCGGCCCTGGGGCAGGCCTAATGCGTGATAGCGCCCGCCGCCGTCGGTTGGCATGGTACGCGTTTCAGCTGTATCGAGGTTCTTGATTGTCACCGCGACATCGGGAAGGGCTCGACCGGCTTGGTCGGTAACCACGCCGGAAAGGCTCGCTCCCGTTTGGCCCAGCGCCGGGAACGCCTCGACGGCAATGGAAGATTGCGCGCGGGCGACGCCAGCGGCAGCAAACAGAATTAGGGCGGCAAAAGTAATTGTGCGGGGCCTCACAGGTTCTCCTTGCGCGTGCGCTTGCGTAGATTCGGTTCGTGTACGAGTGACGCTGACGAGGCGCGAATCTATACGATTCGTATAGATATGTCAAACCGATTTGATGCGATTCAGAGATCCTGTGGCACAGTACGGCAGCGAACATAGAGGCGCGGCAGGTGGAGTGAGCACGGAGTAAAGCGAGACGTTAGAGCCGGACGATCATAACTTCGGTGGACTTCACGAGGGCGGCGACGGTCTGGCCTTTTTTCAGACGCAGTTCGCGGACGGCGTCGGCGGTGATAATCGAGGTGATGCGCTGGCCGCCGATGGAGAGGGCGATTTGCGCGATCAGGCCGTCAATTTTTATGTCGGTGACGCGACCGACGAGCTGGTTGCGTCCACTGATGCGGCGAAAGTTCGTGCGGCGTTCGGAGACGTCGGCGCGCTCGTTGGCGCGGTAGAGGAAGCGATCGATTTCTTTTTCAGGGATGCGGTGGTGGCCGCCGGCGGTTTTCACGGTGCGGATTTTCTGTTTGTAGATCCATTGTTTCAGCGTGGGATAGCTGATGCCGAGGACTTGGGCGGCGTCGCGCGGCGTGAAGAGTTTCGCAGCGGGCATATGGATTCGCCGTGAGGAAGTGGGCGAGTGAGGATGCTAAGCGCAGAGGGGCCGGGATGTCAATTGGTTGGCAGAGGCATTGGTTGGCAGAGACAGCGGCAAAGGGCAAGAAGAGGAGAACGTCAAAGTCAAAGACGCCCGCCTGAGGGGCAGGCGGCCGTTACAAACTCAAAGGCAACGTCAACGGCGCCCAACTGAATCTGGCCGCTACAATATCAAAGGAAACGACCCGATGCGGGGAATGCGGAGCGAGAGAGGCGGTGGGCCGCCTCTCTCGCCTGCATGCGTGTTCTACGGCAGGTAATAACGCATCGAGGTGAACACCATGTTGTCCAGCCCGTGCGGACCAACGCCCGCACCTGAACTGTTCACGCCGGACCAGGTGTTGCGCTGGACGTAGGAGTATTGAGTACCGAACTGGAAGCGACCCTTCGGTCCGTTGTAGAAGCGATACCAGAACCCGATGGTACCTTCCAAGATGTTCCGGGTGTCGCCATCGCAATTCGATAGCGCGCCAGGAATGAAACCATTGGAGCCCAGCACGGCGGTAGTGTTGACGGCCGCTGCGGGTGCGGCGAGCGGTAAGGTTTCAACCGCGCAACCGTCATTCCGGCGAAGATTGCTGCCGTAACCTTCCTTGCCGTCCATCCAGCGGCTGGCGTATTCACCGCCGACGTAGGCGTAAATGTCAAGCGCCGGCGTGGCGTGGAACACCAAACTGCCGAGGGCCTGATAGTTGCGAAGCAACGCCATGGTGCCATCGGGGCGGGCAGTGGAATCCGGAAGGCCAGCCGTACCATAGCGTCCGATGCCGTCGCCACCAACAAAGTGGAAGCCGAGGTCAAGGTGCTTGCCAAACGAGACGCGACCGTTTGCACCAATGCCGCCGCCGGTGTTGGAACTATTAAACGCACCCGAAGCAGCGTTGGTGGATCCGGTGAGAGCGCAAGGATTGGCAGGAATTGCGACGGTTGGGAATGGAGTGGTGCCGTCGCCCGCAAGGGTGATCGTGATGGCTCCGTTCGCTGCAAAGCACGGGAACACACGATCGCGGAACGTGCTAACGATGCCGAACGCTTCGAAGTGACCGAACGACGGATCCAGAGTCGCCTTGAACAAAAAGTCCGGGGTCTTTTCGTAGGCATAAGTTCCGGTCTGGTTGAGCAGGCCCTGGGTGAGACCGGGGGCGCCGACCAGGAAGTTGTTAAAGACGGTCGTGCTCAAAGTCGGTATCTCCACTCCATTCACGGTCACGGTCGAGGACGCGGGAATTGTTGAGGTTGGGTTGCCGTGAACGGTGAGTGTGGTCGCTGCGTCTTCTACCGAAGCGGCTACCGTCAGCATACCGATGTTCTTGGAGACGCGAAGGGCGTACTGCCGCGCCCAGGTGAAGCCGACCGTGTACTGCGGGTCAATGGTCAGGGGACGAACTTCGCTGAGGTTATCCACGCCCTTTCTGTCTTCGGTAGCCAAGCTCCACATCTGGCCGCCGGTGACGGTGAAGCCGTTGTCAAAATGCGCTTGGCCCCAGCCCTGGCGGAGACGGAGCACGTAGCTGTTGCTCTGGTTATTGTTGGAGCTGATGCCGGTGCCCAGGAAGTCCGTCTCGACGTAGCCGGTGAGCTTCACCGAGGCCAGCTTTCCCTCCGCTTTTAGGGTTAATTGAGATTGGCGAGCGGTGCCATTGAACTCGGTGGTCCGGCTTCCGGAATTCCCTGGAAGAGGAATTTGGTTGAATCCCGTGTTGATGTCGGCAGACTCCGCTTTGTTGCGGAAAACCGTTTCCGCCGCCAGGAAGCCACCCGGTGTGAGGGTGATTCCCTTGTAGCGGATGGCGATAGGATTGTTGTCAACGTCCGCAGCTTGGCCGTCAGCGGTGCCGATGGAGAAGTCGGCCAGCCTGGAGGCGGGTGCCGGGGCGGAACCGTCGGCGGATTTCGGAACGCGGCTGTCTGGAGCGGGAGCATAGGAAGTATCGCGAGGAGTAGTGGCTACTTTCAGCTCGGCTTCCATGGCTTCCATGCGCTCCTGCTGTTCGCGCATTTGTTCGTTTTGAATCTGGATTTGTTTGGACTGAGTTTCCAGAAGGTCGCGAAGCTGTTGCAGCTCGCTTTCCAGACTGGATGAGGCAGCCGTCTTTCCAGGCGTTGCCGGATCGGACTTGGACTCGGACTTGGGCGCCGTTGCGGAAGCGTCTTTGTCCTTGTCTGTCGCCGTAGAATTGTCCGAAGCGGCCGTGCCGCTGGACTTGGCAGCGGTGCTGTCCTTATCTCCCGCCGAACCCGCCGCTGCCATTGCGGGCATGACGACGAGACCGAAGGCTAACAGATTTGCCACTAATGCTCGCATTACTTCCTCCTTGAAATTTGACTGCCACATTTTCTTAACGGTGAAAACCGAGACCTGTAACCGCGGTTTGCAAAAACTCCGTCACTGTCCCCCCACTGTGGCCGGCTGAACAAACTGTCTTGGCGCGCGTTAGAACAACGTGTGCATGCGATATGGAAGCAGCCGGACCGCTAAAGACGCGCTTTCACACCCGCACCCTTTGAATTCGAATGCTTCCAGAGCCGCTACACGCGGAGCGACGCTGGCACGTTAAGCGGGTGTCTTGAACCTACTGTGACGGGAATGTTAATTGTGCGTTACTACTAACAGGGAGCATTCAGGCTGGCTGCGCTGCGGACGGACCAAGGTAACCGGTGCGGGTTCTTTCAGTTGGCGGCTCGGTGGGTCTGGCTTTCGACCATAGCCGGCAAAATGCGGCGGAATTCGCGCACGCTGAAGAAACGGTGGCGGCAGGGATCGCAGCGGTAGGCGGGAAACCTGAGCCAGCGCTTCAGAAAAATGAAGCTGCCACTCTCCACTCGCTCGCGGGAGATATGCTCGATATCAAAATTACCGCAGCGGGGGCAGTGCGCGAAGCGTTCCAGGATCGCGGCCACTCGCCAAGCTTGAAATCGCCGATCGCAACTGTGGCAGCGCCACGGGCGCAGTCCAGCCCCACTGAACAAGAAGTCGAGTATCCCGTCGCGGTGCGAACGAAAACAATTGTCACTGCGACACTGGGGACAAAGCATGTTTGCTCCGAGTGCGTAGCGCAGAATACCGAAAACCCGGTTCATGGGCAAGACGGGGAAAATACCGAGAGCGCGAAGCGGCCCAAATTCCTGAGGGGCTGCGCGGTTGGTGCTGCGGTTTTTCGCTGGGAGCTGGGGGCGCAACCATCGGGGATGGACATCGCGGCGCTCCTCGGAGATAATTTCGCCCGTAGCATGCGGCAGGCGCCGCGCCCAAGGAGGCTCAATGAGTTCGACCCCGAATACGCCCGGTGAAAGCACCACGATCGTGGAATCGTCAGCTTTGCCGCGCTGGGTTACGCTGCTTTTTGCAATCGCCTTCGTGCTGGTGGCTTATCTGCTGTACGCCGGTTATGCGGAACGCGAGGCAGCTCGCAAGGGCCTGGAGGATGCGGACAAGAAGACGCAGGCGCTGGCCGCCGCGCTGGACAAAACGAATTCGCGCATCGCAGACTTGAAGGGCCAGCTGGACGTGACCTCGCAGAAACTGGGGCTGACGCAGGATGAACTCGCGCGCGCGCGCGGTCTGGCACAATCCATTAAGAAAGATCAGCAGAAGAGCGATCAGCAGCTGCGCGAGCAGATTGGCGCGGTGCAGGCGGATACGGCGACGAAATTTGGACAAGTGACGACGGACCTTTCCGGTACCAAGAGCGAGGCGGATGCGACCAAGGCCGATTTGGATGCGACCAAGGGAAAACTGCAGAGCACCATTGGTGATCTGGGCGTGCAGAGCGGATTGATTGCGCGCAATCACGACGAGGTGGAAGAACTGAAACGTTTGGGCGAGCGCGACATCTTCGAATTCAATCTGAACAAGTCTTCCAAGGCACCCGAGCACGTGGGGCCGATTCAGGTGGCTTTGCGCAAAGTGGACACCAAGCGCTATAAGTACACTTTGAACGTGGTGGCCGACGACAAGAGCATCGAGAAGAAGGATAAGACTGTGGGCGAGCCCATTCAGTTTTACGTTCGCGGAGCGCGGGCGCCTTACGAGATTGTAGTGTTTGATCTCACCAAGGACAGCGCCAAGGGTTATTTGAGCACGCCGAAATCGGCCAATGCGGCGCCGCCCGCGACGGCGGCGAAACCTCCTTCGGGGAATTAGTTCGAGCGTTCACTGGGCTTTGCCAGCGGGAACCCGGGCCCCCGCGCCACGGTAGGAGCCCCGTCCGATCCGACACGACGTAACGGTGGGGGGCAAATTCAACTACGCCCGCCTGAAAAGCAAGTGGGCGCTGCCCTTAGGTCCCGCACCGCGGGATCTCGGGGTGAATCGCCCTTCGGGCGATTCACAATTTCAACGGCAAAGTCAAAGGCTTGGCAACGGTCATTTCCCCGCACGGGTCACTGTCGTGAGCACGATTCCACGGCGTTCACTTTGATTCGCAACTTCGAAAAACCACGTTCGCTGCGTTTGTTGTTCCTGTGCGCTGCACTGGCCGCCATTTGCTGTTGCTTCATGATTCCAGTTGCTGTGGTCGCACAGCAGCCTGCCGGAAATGCTCAACAGCCGCTGCAGGTGACGACCGAGATGGTGCAGATCGGCGTGAGCGTGCTTGCGAACGGCGGCGATTTTGTGAGCGGTCTCGAGCGAAAGAATTTTCGTGTGGTGGATGCTGGGAACGACCGGCCGCTGGTGTTTTTTGCACCTACCGATGCGCCCGCGCAGATTCTGGTGATGGTAGAGACGAGCCCGGCGGTGTATTTAATCCAGAATCAGCACATCGCGGCGGCCTACGCGCTGCTGGATGGCCTCGGGCCCGACGACCAGGTCGCGCTGGTGACTTACAATCAAGCGCCGCACGCGGTGCTGGCATTTACGCCGGACAAGAATGCATTGCTGGCGGCGCTGGGGCAAATTCAATTTTCCGTGGGTATGGGGGAACTGAATTTTTACGATTCGGTGTCGACCGTTCTGGATTGGATCGCTCCGGTGAGCGGGAAGAAAGCACTGGTGCTGCTGACGACTGGGTTGGACTCCTCGTCTCAGGCGCGCTGGGAAGCGCTGGCGGAAAAACTGCGCGCGCGCGATGTGGTGATTTTTCCCGTGGCGCTGGGCGGATGGCTGCGCCGTGCGCCGGATAAAAAGAGGAAACCAACCGGGCCGCCGAAAGAGGATTCACAGGTGTTTGCCAACGCGGACCAGGCGCTGTTGTCGCTGGCGGCCATTACGGGCGGCCGCGCATTCTTTCCGGAAGCGGCGAAGGATTTCGCGCCGATGTATCAGCAGATTGCCGCGGCGCTGCGACATCAATATCTGCTGGGGATCGCACCGGAGCATGATGGGCAATTCCATCCGTTGCGCGTGCAGGTTCTGGATTCCAACGGCCAGCCGATCGCTACCGAGGGAAAGAAAGCGACACAGCGGATTTTTTCGCGCGCAGGATATCTGGCGCCGGGGCCATAGCTCGTATAATCGGCGGGCAGGCTCGGCCCGTTTTAGGATTGCGATTTTTTTGCAGATGTCAGGGGAGGAATGATGAGTCGGCGCCGCGCACAATTCCTGGTTGCTTGCTGCATCCTGCTGTGCGGCTGGGCCGCACGCCCGGCGCTGCCGGCACAGCAGAGCACTACGCCCGCGCCACCGGCAACGACGGCGCCGGGGCCGCAGGACGTGACTTCGCCGCGCTTTTCCTACGGAGGGAATGCGTCGCAGATTCCCGCGGTATTTCTGCGCGATCTGATTTTCGTGCCGGTGCGGCTGAACGGCGGCAAGCCGGTACTTTTTGAACTGGATTCGGCGGCGGAAAAATGTGCGGTAGATCGCAAGGTGGCTGGGGACACCGCGAGCAACGCGCTGCGATACGCGGTGCTGGCATTGCCCGGGGTGCAGCTTCCGTTCGTCACACTGCCGGTGATTACGCGCGAGGATTTTGCGCAGCAGGTGGGGCAGGGTTATCAGGGCACGCTGGGTCGGGATTTTTTCGATCGCGTGGTGGTGGAAATTGATTATCACCGGCAGACGGCGCAATTGTACGACCCCAGCGTTTTTACGTATTCCGGGCAAGGGAAAAGCTTTCCGCTGACTTTTGCCGGGCCGGTGCCGCTGATTCGCGCGAAATTTGAGGTTTCCGGACACCGCTCGCGCACGGAGGATTTTGCGTTGGACACGGCGCTTGATGCCGGAGTGATTTTCTATCGCGGCTTCACGGACTCGGCGAAGATATCCGCGGCGCATTTCAAGAGCGAGCCGGCGTCTTATCCGGAAGTGGATGGCGGGGCGAAGTTATTTCTGGGCCGGCTAAAGAGCTTTCAGATGGGTCCGTACGAGCTGGAGGATATTGTCGGGGACTTCACGCAGGAAAAAACGAAGGCGGGAGCGGACAAGAATATCGCGGGCGCGATCGGCAGCAATCTGCTGCGGCGGTTTACGGTGATTTTCGATTTTCCGCACCAGCGGGTGATTCTGGAGCCGAACGTTCAGTTGAATCACGACACCGACGAAGATATGAGCGGGCTTTCGATCATCGCGAAGGGGCCAAATCTGAAAGTGTTTGAGGTGGTGGCGGTGCAGCCGGGAACGCCGGCGGCCAAGGCGGGAATTGCGCCGGGGGATGTGATCGCGGGAATCGGGGATGAGGCGGCTGCGGATTTGACGCTTTCGGCAGTGCGGGATCTGTTTCGGCAGGTTGGGTATGAATATAAGGTGCTGATTGACCGCAAGGGCGAGACCATCACGGCGTCGTTGCAGATGCGGCGGCGGATTTAGCAGCTGGTGCTGGCTGCGCATTTTTTCTGCATACGGAAATTCCGCTAGGACTGCGAAGTTTCCGCGGCGGGCTCGGCTGGGGATTGCGGCAACGCGTCGGAGGCGGGGCGCGGCAGGCGGCCAGCCTCCTGCAGCGCGCGGCGCAGCAAATATTCAATCTGCGAGTTCAGGCTGCGCAATTCATCCGCCGACCAACGCTCGAGCGCGAGGTGCGTCGCGGGATCGAGCCGCAGAAGAAATGGTTTGCGCTCCGCCATCTCGCTTATACCTCTAGCTGTACAGCGAGCCTGCGTTGACCACGGGCTGCGGGCTGCGTTCACCGCAGAGAACCACGAGCAGGTTGCTGACCATCGCGGCGCGACGTTCGGGATCCAGCTCGACCACTTTTCTTTCCGAAAGCTGGTCGAGGGCCATTTGCACGATGCTCACTGCACCTTCGACGATCGTTTGCCGCGCGGCAATGATCGCTGACGCTTGCTGCCGTTGCAGCATCGCTCCGGCAATTTCGGCAGCATAGGCGAGGTGGCTGATGCGCGCTTCCACCACTTGCACGCCGGCTTTCGCGAGGCGGTCCTGGATTTCTTTGCGCAGTTCGGCGGCGGTTTCCGCAATGTGGCTGCGCAGGCTCATTTGACCGGCTAGGTGGGAATCGTAGGCGTAGGAGGTGGCCATGGTGCGCAACGCCGATTCGCTTTGCACCTGCACGAAGTTTTCGTAGCTGTCCACTTGGAAGACTGCTTCGGCTGTGTCCACGACTTGCCAGACGACTACGGCTGCGATTTCGATCGGATTGCCCTCGAGATCATTGACCTTCAGCTTGGAGGTTTCGAAATTTCGCACGCGTAGCGAAATGCGCCGCTTGCTATTGAAAGGATTCACCCAGCGGAGACCTTGATCCCGCAGCGTGCCTACGTAGGTGCCGAACAGCTGCAGCACCTGGCCTTCGTTGGGGTTCACGATCAGCAGGCCTCTCAGGCAAATCACTTCTACGCCGAGAGCCAGCATCGCCAGGATGACACCGGCTGGGACCTGCATTTGGGCCGAACTCATCAGTACGAACAGGGTGCCGGCGATAGCGACGAGCAGTAACAACAACATGGCGCCACCGGGGAGAGAAAAGGCTGGTTTTTCTCGCATGGACTCCTCCTGAACTCAATATCCTGATGATATCATAATGATTCCATCTTTCAAGAGTTAAGTGCTCACATCTAAGTGGCACACTTTCAGCTGATTACGGAGTGGAAAACAGAGTTGCCCGGCTAGGACCAGACTCTAAAGAAGCAACTGCAAAGTCAAAGACGCCCGCCTAAAATACAGGCGGACGCTACAAATTCAAAAACAACTTCAACTGCAACTGCGCCGGCAGGGCGCCGGCTGGCTCAAGGCAGAGGCGCGCAGCGGGAGGTGGCCGAGACAGGGGGCAAGTGCAACGTCTAAGTCACAACGCTGTTAGTCGAACTTTCTCAGGGTTAGGGCCATTTCGTGGAGGCGGGCGTCTACTTTGCAGAAGATGGTGTCGGGCTCGTGCTTGCCGGTGGGGAGGCGCTTGCCGGCGTGGCGGCCGGTTAGGATTTCGATGCCTTGTTCGACCGTAGCCACCGGATACAGGTGGAATTGGCCTTTGGCGACCGCTTCGATTACTTCTTCGCGGAGCATGAGGTCGTCAACATTTTCCGAGGGGATCAGGACGCCTTGATTTCCCGTCAGGCCTTTCATTTTGCAGATGTCGTAGAAGCCTTCGATTTTCTGGTTCACTCCGCCGATGGGTTGGATGTCTCCTTGTTGATTTACCGAGCCGGTGACGGCGAGTTCCTGGCGGATGGGGATGCCGGAAAGCGCGGAGAGCAGCGCGTAAATCTCAGTGGAGCTGGCGCTATCGCCGTCAACACCCGAGTAGGACTGCTCAAAGCAGAGGCTGGCGGAAAGCGCGAGGGGCTTATCCTGCGCGAAGGTGCGGCGCATGTAACCGGAAATGATGTGCACGCCTTTGTCGTGGAAGCGGCCGCTGAGGTTGGATTCGCGCTCGATATTGATGATGCCGACCTTTCCGGGCGAGGCGGAGGCGGTGATGCGCACGGGCTTGCCGAAGGCGTAGCCGCCGATTTCCATCACGCTGAGGCCGTTGACCTGGCCGACGCGCGTTCCGGTGGTGTCGATGAAGAGGAGATTCTGCTCGATCATTTCGCGGATTTTTGATTCGGTGAGATTGTGGCGCTCGATTTTGGAATCGAGGGCGCGGCGGACGTGGGCGGCGGTGACCACCGATTGATTTTCGTTGCGCGCAACGTAGGAAGATTCGCGCGCCAGGTCGGCGAGATCGAAAAAGCGCGTGGTGATTTTACCGCGGCGGCCGGCGAGGCGCACGCCGTGTTCGAGGATGGCGGCGAACGCGGTACGGTCGAAGGGATAGAGGCGCTCGTCGTCGGAGATTTTGCGCAGCCGGCCGGCGTACAGGCCGATGACCTCGTCACTCCACTTCATTTCTTCGTCGAATTCCACGCGGACTTTGAAAATCTTTTTGAAGTCTTCCTCGAAATCGTAGAGCATCTCGTACATGTCGCGGTCGCCGATCAGGATGATTTTCACGTGCACATCAATCGGTTCCGGCTTGAGCGCCGCTGGGCTGAACGGGAAAAAGACATCCACGGGTTGAATTTCGAGTTTGCCGTGGTTCAGAGTGCGCTTCAGCGTGCGCCAGACGCCGCCTTCGGTCAGGGTATCAAGCGCGTACATGACCAGGAATCCGCCATCGGCGCGCAGGAGCGAGCCGCCGCGGAGGTCCATGAAATCGGAGTTCCATCCGCCGCGGGTATCGTAACTGCGATGAATCGTGCCGAACATATTCGCGTAGGTGGGGATGGTTTCGAAAATTACCGGGCATTGTTCGCGTTCGCCGTGGGCGAGAATCACGTTCACGCCGTACACGCGGAAGGGGTCGCGTTCCTGGCGCTCGACGCGCGGGCCACCGCCGCCTTCAGAGGGTGGCTGGTCTTCTTCGCCCTCGCGTTCCTTGAAGGGTTCGAGATTATCGAGAATGTGGTGGCGGACTTCTTCCAGGTATTCCGCGATTTGCGTACTGGGATATTTCTCTTTCAGTTCTTCGATCACGCCATCGACGAGCACGGATGCGGCTTCCTGTTCGAGATAGCTCATTTCGCTGGCGAGCTCGCGCGAGAGTGAAAGAGTCTTGCGGTAGACGACCGTAAATTCCTGGCGGAACTGATCGTACTTGCGTTCCAGTTCTTCGGCGGCCACGCTTTCGAGTTTGCCTTCCTGCACCATCTTGGGGATTTCCTCGATAGGGACCATCGCGCCATCGAGCACCGGAAAAATCTCCGGCAAGGCCACGGCGCCGACTTGCATGCGGCCCAGGGCGAATTGTTCGCGCGCGATGCGGCGGGTGAAATCGTCCATCAATTCTTTCTCGCGCACGGTGAAGCGCTCGACGATGCGGGTTTTCTGGCGCTGGAACGGCTCTCCTTCGAAAACCTGGGGAATACGGCGGCGCAGAAAGTCTATGCCGGACTCGACTTCTTTCTTGAAAGCGTTGGCCTGGCCGCGCGGCAGAGTGAGCAGGCGCGGGCGGTCGGCATTCTTGAAATTATTGACGTAGGCGCGATCGGGAGCGGGCTCGCTTTGCGGGTGGAGCCCTTCGATCATGCGGACAATCATGCCGCCGCGGCTGGTGCCGGACAGTCCGCAGACGAAAAGATTGTAGCCTGGTGCGGTCAATTCGACGCCCATGCGCAGCGCGCGCAGGGCGCGTTCCTGGCCTGGATCACCGGAGGAAGGAGGCACCTCGGCCGTGGTCTGAAACGGAATGGTGGCCGGATCGCAGCGCCAGCAAAGTTTTTCCGGCGGCAGGGTGGCGTGCTTTGGCCCCGCGTTTTTTGCGGCCGCGACTTTTGCTTTGGAGTTCTTGCGCATGCGTACGCCCGAAGGGCGCTACTCTAGCACGGCGCGCTTTTTCTTCCCACGTGGTTGCGCGCCGATGTTTCCAGATGGTGAGCTGGGCGCGTAGAGGTCCAGCACACTGGCCCCGGTGGCTACGACGATCGGTCCTACCACGACGCCCAGCAATCCGAAAACGCTGATGCCGCCCAGCACGCTGATGAAAACCACCAGCCCGCCCATTTCGGCGCGCCCGCTGATTACCCAGGGACGCAGGACGTTATCGACCAATCCCACAACCACGCTGCAGAACAGCGCCACCAGAATCCCTGCGCCGATGTGCCCGTCTGCAATCAGGCTGATGGCAGCCGGGGCCCAGATCAGGGCGGAGCCCACCACCGGAACCAGCGAGAAAAATCCCATCATTACGCCCCAAAATACGGGAGCGGTGATTCCGGCGAGGCCGAAAGCGAGGCCTCCCAAAATGCCGTGAGCGGCCGCGGCGACCACGCTGGAGACCACGCTGGCAAAAATCAGATCGTTGGCTTCGCGAATCATGCGATCGCTGTGATCTGATTCGAACGGCAAGATTTCGCGCACTCTGGCCATGAAGGATGGGCCGTCGCGGTAGAGATAAAACATGCCGAGCATGGTGACGCTGAGATGGAACAGGAACAGCGCGGTATTTTTCAACAGCGTGCCCAGGCGCGCGGCAATGTAGGCGGCGGCCTGATCGGCGTAGCGGCTGAGAAGAGTTGCCAGGCTCGTCGCGTCGTTATCGGGAAAGCGGGCTTGCAGTTCGAGCCAGGCGCGGTTTATCCAATTGAAATGACCGTTCTGGATTTGCAGTTGCAGGGTCTGCACGGCTTGCACGCCCTGGTGCACGAACGCCGCCATGCCTAGCAGCGCGGGGACAATGAGGACGAGCGTGATTCCGACTGTGCAGATCAAGGCGGCAAGTGTGGGTTGGAAGCGGCGCGCAATCCGCTGATAGATTGGGTAGGAAACGACCACGATGACGATGGCCCAGGCGAGCGCCGGCAGAAAAGGTTCGAATACCAGGAACACGAAGTACGCCAGGATCACGACGATGCCGTAAAAAAGCACCGTGCCCAGGCGTTTCTGCGTGGTTTGTTCTGCGCTCAATGGATCGCTCTTTTCACCGGCCCGCCAGGAGACTGATAGTTTCAATCGGCGCCTTTGTCAACCTCTGCCGGGGGCCCGCTTGCGCCCGTCGCAAGTGATATAATGCACGCAGATCAGTAGAACAATCATGTTAACACCCGATCCCGCCTGCCGGCACAAACGAACCCAACTGATTGCCAAGGATGAAGAGGCGCAGTACGTCGAGTGTTTGGATTGCGGAGAAATTCTGGAAGCCGGCGAACGGAAGGGTGATGAGCCGGGTTTCGGGGAGTCGCTCTCGGACGCCTGACCGCACGATTGGAACCGCGTGAAGAAAATTTGCGCTGGATTCCCGCCTCGGGAGTAGAATGCGCCTTCACCCATTTCATGTGTGCGGATTGTGGAGGCCCCATGCGGATAGGCGTTCGCGTTGTCGCGGCCCTGGTGCTGTTGTGCTGCGCAGTTTCCGCTCGGCAAGAGCAGAAGGCTCCGGCAGCGGGAGCTGCTGCTGAGTACAAGATCCCACCTGAGGCATCGAAGCTCCCCAATCCCGTGAAAGCCACGCCGGCATCGATCGCGGCGGGCAAAAAAACCTACGGATTTGATTGCGCGATGTGCCACGGGAAAGATGGCGACGGCAAAGGGGATCTGGCGGCGGATATGAAACTGAAGTTGCTCGATTACCGCGATCCGGCGTCGCTGAAGGACATGACGGATGGGGATTTGTTCTACATCATCAAGAATGGAAAGGGCGACATGAGCGGTGAAGGAGATCGCAGCAAGCCCGACGAAATCTGGAATTTGGTGAACTACCTGCGGTCGCTCGCGCAAAAGAATTTCACGGCGCCAGCGAAACAGTAGCCGCGGCGGATCGACGGCTCAGCGAATACCGAGCTTCTGGATGATGCGAGTGACGTCGGCGGTGGAAACGTCATACAGAGAGTGTTCGTCTTCCTGTTCGAGGCGTTCGCGCAGATATTCGGCGCCGACGTAACTGGCTTCGCGATCGCTGAGGTCGCGGCCGGTGCGGCCTTGAAATTCGACGAAGCCGGGATGCGCCAGGCCTAGCACGACACCTCTACCATCCACGAAGAATTTGCAATCCATGGTATCGGCGTGGCGCGTGGCGATGCCGTTCCAGCAATGCGAGAAGCGACAGCGGTAGACGTAGTCGGTTACTTTCGAGGGCACATCGAAGGCGCCGATGAAATCGCTCATCGCGCCGACGTTCGGAATCCACGCTGCATCAGACACGGCCATAAACTTTCTCCCCCAGGTTTTTTCGCTTGCACGCGCTTTCGCGCGCCGAGATTACTTTCTTGCGCCTGCCACCGCAGTCTGTCCGGCCTGTTGATAGCTGCGAATGGCGGCGGCTACACCGGCGCCAGCCGGGACGCGCAAGCCCTGGTCGAGCAAAACTTTTTCAAACGCGGCGAGAAACAACAGCACGTGGGTATTCTGGCTGGAATAGCCCATCAAGCCCACGCGCCAGATTTTTCCTTTCACTGGACCGAAGCCGCCGGCGATTTCGATATTGAATTCGTCGAGTAGTTGCAGGCGCACTTTGCGATCGTCAATTCCCGCCGGGATCTTCACACCCGTCACGGTGATCAAGCGATCGGCCTGATCGGGGACGAACATTTCCAGACCCATGGCTTCCAGGCCGGCCACCAGCGCCTGTTGATTATTGCGATGGCGTTCCCAGCGCGCTTCCAGGCCCTCTTCGAGCACCAAGCGCAATGCTTCGCGCATGCCGTAAATCAGGGAGATGGGCGGAGTGTGATGATAGGTGCGTTCGCCGCCCCACATGGTCATGATCGGCGTGAAATCGAAGTACCAGCTCGGCACCGGAGATTTGCGCGCGCGCATCAATTCTTCGACGCCCGTGTTTACCGTGATGGGCGACATGCCTGGGGGCGCGCTGATCGCTTTTTGCGAACCGCTGAAGCAGATGTCGATTTTTTCGCGGTCAATATCGAGTGGCATGCCCGCGAGCGTGGCCACAGCATCCACGACGAGCAGAGCGCCGAACTCGTCCGCAACTTGGCGGAAATCGGCGAGGCGGTGGACCACACCGCTGGAAGTCTCGCCATGCGCTAAGCCGACGAATTTGATTTTCTTGCCTTTGCCCGCGCGCCGCACCGCTTCCGGATCCACGGTACTGCCGTAGGGCGCCTCGACGCGAATCACTTTCACCGCGGGGCTGCGTTCGGCGATCACGGCCATGCGCTCGGAAAACCATCCGTTGCTGCAGACGATGCACTCGTCGCCTTCTTCGAGCGGATTCAGCACCGCGGCTTCGATGCCGCCCGAGCCGGAGGCGGAAATCGGAAAGGTGATGCGATTCTGCGTTTGGAAAACGCGGCGCAATAAAGACTGCACGTCGCCCATCATTTCGATGAACCAGGGATCCATGTGACCCACAAGAGGAGTGCTGAGCGCGCGGTACACGCGCGCGTCCATGTTGGAAGGACCTGGCGTCAACATCAAACGCGTGGGTGGCAAAAGCTCGCCGATGATTTCATTCATAATATATTTCCTCGCATGGCAGTGATCTTCCCGGTCACGGAGAGGGCGCCATGAAATCTGTTCGTGGCGGGGTGCAAGGGCAAGCAAGGAGCCGCCCCGAACGTCATAGTCTCGCTAAATTGTCGTGCCGGGGTCAACCTCCAAAATGGCGCGGAGCGGGTACCAGGACCGTAGGGTCCTGGCGAACCCTTATCCGCCGTTAACCGATTGGAATCATAGGGGGTAGCAGTTTCGCAACTGTTTCCTCCTCGAGTTGTACGGCCTATACCCGTGTGCTAGATTTCTAATTCGGGCGATTAGCCACGATTTGTTGATTCTAAATCCATTTACCGTCGGTTACTTTAGGAGGTTTTAGCTCATTTCCGGAGCAAATGGTGGGAGTTTCTGGTGGGAGTCAGGTGGATCGTCGCAAATAATCGGCGTAGGGGAATGATCACCCGCGAGCCACCGAACCTTGCGCCCTCTGAGGAACCACTCCAATACTGCCGCTTCAGTCAGTTCTGCTTGGATTGCGAGGATTCGTTACTGATTTTATCGATGGCCTGATTCTATCTGTTATGTATTCGACATGCTTGCATTGGAGACAAACGGTGAGTATTGTTGCGCCAAATCAAAGAATCATCGTCGTTACCGTTTGGTGCACTGATTGTCATTTAGAATCAACCACGCTTTAAACTCTCGTCTATATGAGCGGACAAGCGTCTTTTGGCCAATTGGGCAGCGAAGCCAAGGCTTGGGTAATCGGAATTTCAAGAAAACAAATCCTTTTCACCTTTGCGGAATCCTTGGCAGGGTCTGCTGGTGGGACCGGAGAAGCCGAGTCAAATTCCACTAAGATAGCTGCGTTCTTATTGGTAGTTTTGTTTAATAGTATCCCAACTATATTTCGAAGATTCTGTGTGGGCAATGCAGCCCAGCATCCGGAACGAAAACCGCCTGCTCCAGCGATTTGAGAAATCGCGGCTTCTGCGACTCCTCCAATTGATTTCTCAGTTCCAAGATTTGGAAAGATGATCTAGGGCGACAACCCCTTGTCGCCCGTAATGATTTCTCCGAGCCGCTTAACCGCTCTTGCGGAGATTTTCATGTGTCCGCCAGACAGTCTCTCACCCTGGCAGGTCGAGTGTGCGAATCAGCACAGAGCCGTCCGGCTCTGTCGTGCCAGCGAGGTATTTCCTGCGCGCCTCTTTCTCGATCGCTTGCCTGTTGGCCCTGAAGACATCGAGCTTGTCCTTGTTGTCACCCTTGAAGTGATCGTCCAGGGCTTCCCTGCTGATGGCGCACCGTACCTGCGTTTGGCCATCCTGCCCCCAGAAGACGGCGATACCGCGGTCAAAAACGTATTGCGCCTCGATCTCGGGGAAAATCAGATCGTGGTGCCCAAGGGACCACTGCACCCGTTGCGCGACAAACGCGGTGAACGGAGCGATGTCCATGTCGATGCTGGCGCGGTCCAGCGTCGAGAGATAAGCGGCGCGATCCTGAACGCGGATAACCGTCCAAGGATAGCCGCCGGAAGCCAGCATCACATTCATCAGGAAACGGGACATCCGGCCGTTGCCGTCCGGGTAGGGATGAATGTAGCCGAAAAGCCAGTGGCTGAGCACCGCACGCACGCTTGGTTCTGTTTCCTTTTCGAGCAGGTCGAAGAATACGGGCATCGCATCACGCACCGCTTCCCATCGCGGCGGCACATAGCGCGACGTGCGCAGGTAGACCGGAATGTTCCGGTATCCGGCCAGCGCGCCCGGTTGGATCAGGCCCGCTGCGACGCAGGGCTGGAACAGCTCGCGGTACCACTCGTTGTGCGCCGCGCGCGCGCGCGCGCCGGGATTGTCGCCGGCGATCACTTTCGCGACGGCGCCTTTCACCAGCTGGAAGGACTGCCAGTATCCGCGCGCCGCCAGCGCGTCGCGATTCTTGCGGTCTTCCTCGTGATGTTCCGGGTCCCAGTGCCCTCCCCGCACCCTGTCAATCAATGCCGGAGTTACCGAGTAGCCCTCGATGGACAATGAATGGTACGCATCGCTTTGATAGATTTCGTCCACGAAACGCAGATAGGCCGCCTTGTCTTTCGGAAGACCGGGCGCCTTTGGAAATTTCTCGACCACCGTAGCGCGCATCGACTCCCAGAGCATCCGCACGCGGCCGACGATGGGCGCCGCCGGCCGGCTCGGTCTGCCGAATATTTGCCCGGCCTCGAAGGGATTGTTCTCACGCACAGCATAACCGGCGCTCTTCATCGCGCCTGTTATCTCGTCGGCAAGTTGCGCACGGCCCGTCTGCCGGGACGCCCCGGCCAGATAACCCGCCTTCGCGGAGTGGCCACCGTTCAATAACAACCGCAACAGGTCGGACCCGTCCCGGATGCTAGCCAGCACGACCTGCGATTCAATCGGATTCCGCGAGAAGAAAGATTCCGCCACTCTCACGAGCGCTGCCGCCGGCGAGCAGAGCCGCAATCCATCCCTCACCACGATGTCCGCTCCCGCCGGCATTTCAGAAACTTTCAGGTCGTAAACCGACGTGTTGAATAACAGATTGATCGTGTGGTTCATCCCTTTCGGGCTGCATACTACAACCTGCTCCGGAATGACCGTCTTTTCGCCGTGCAGCCAGAGCGACTGCTCCGGCGAGAGGTGCCACGCTTCGCCGAAACGATCGTTACAATAGCGCGCGCAGAATTCCCAGAATGAGGCGTACCACGGTGTGCTGTCGCCATCCCGCACGCCAGGGCTGGATGAAATCAGCCAGCCTTTCATAACCTCCTTCATGAAGCCGTTTTCGACGAGCCGCTCTCGATGAACGCGGCTCAGCTCATCGGATCGGAACACACGTCTGCCCTCATCCTGAAGCGCTTTCAGCACGTCGAGAGACTCGGCTAGTTTTTCGTTTGGAGCCGCCATCGGTTCTGTACCTCTTCCGTGCCATTACAAGCTTATAATGCTGTATGCATATAAGCATATTATGCTGTGCAAATACAAGCTTATTGTGTATATCAGATACAAGCGTATTATGCTGTATCTTGTCAAATAACGTAAATTCAATAGGTTACAAACAAAGCGAATCGCAATAACCAGTCCGAAACCACCGTTCTCTGGCCCCAGGTCAGACGCGCCCCATCCTTAACGTAAACATACCGGTCATGGCTTGGTAAGCATGGTCCCTCACCGTCGCCCTTCGGGAGGCGGCACCCGAGCTGCTGAGCCTCATCATGATTGCGCGCATCCCCGACGGGCGAGCCGGCTAAGAAGCGGCCTCAATTCGCGCAAGGCGGCAACCCCGCCGCTTTGCGCTTGTTACGGTTCTCTTCCCACTTCAGCTGCTGATTAACATAGGGACGTATCAGGGCCTGTTCCTCGCACCGGCGGATCGGCAGGCCGCTCCGTCCAGCCGTCTCCCACAGCCGCTTCATTGTGCCGAGATGGATGTAAATCGCGTAGATATCCGCGCGCTTGACATCGTCTTGCATCCGTCGCATCTCAAACCGCCGGTCCAGCTCTTTTGCCGTAGACCAATCGGGATCGTGCCCCATTGATGGGCCGCGATTGAAAACGACGGAAATGAAAACGACCTGCGCTTCGGTCGGCAATCGCTCGAGACCGCGAAAGAGCTGGACGAGCAACGGATAATAATCATCGGTGATGGATCGGTTGAGAATCTGGACTGAAACAGAGCGCAGTACCCCGATCGCGCGCAGCTGCGAGATAGGCGCCTGGGCTTCACGACGTTTTTTCCGGCCGCACTGTCGAGACGTGCTAACGCAGGGGTGCTCAGCTCGGCCCACGTTTCGTGCAATTCGGCGCGACTGTGATACCCCGCGTCCCGGCCGACGCCAAGCGTGACGCCGGACGTCCCGCCGGGCCAGTATGGATGCGCCGGGGCACCCTCGGCCTTTATGAGAAACTCAGCTGCTTTCCGGGCCACGTCATCGCTTGAACCCGCAGGAAAAGTTAGATTTCCGGCGGGGCAGCATGTTGCGATCGGCGAGCGTCGCCTGGGAGACGCTGATCGCCAGCAACAAGAACAGGCTGAGCACCACGCCAAAGCATCGCGACGGATACTTGGCCGCGTGATTCATTAATGATTCTTGCGCTTAGCGGTGATCCAAAACAGGTTGTTTCATCAGGAATTTTTCCGGGCAGCATGCTCGTTGAATGCAATCTCCATCTCGCTCGATCCTGCACCGATTGGAACATTCATCACCCGGACGCACACATCGCAGTCGTATGCGTGCCGGCGGCGCCTGCCGGGCGCTATGGACCTCGTACCAATCGGGGTTCGCAGCGCCGCGTGGCGTCGGGGCCTCTCAATCAAAAGCCAACCGGAAACAAAATGCAAGGAGATGGAAGGGTTGATCGAAGAACGTGGCGAGACGGCGGGTGAATACGATGTCGATGATCGGAAGGGCGCAGTTCTTATCGCTGCGGCAGAACGCGTCGAGCATTACGAAATCGCTGCGCGCGGTGTGGAGGATGGCCGAGAAATTTGGCGATATCTCAGCAGTCACGCTGCTAAGTCAGATCCTGCGGGAGGGCAAGGATGCAGACGAAGAGCTCACCGATTTGGCAGATTATGGTACGTCCGTACGGTTGCCAAAACTTGGCCTGTGGCCATAGTCTGTCAGCGTATCAAGAGTGGGCGCTTAGTTCGCGCCCCGGCAACCGAGCCAGAGACAAGGCTACGGTGCCAGCCTCCGGAATCTGGAGGGATGCGGCCCGTAGGGGGCAAGAACCCACCTTGCAGCCTTTCTCCACGATGCAATCCAGGAGTCATTGCGAGCTGAAGCTGATTTCAAACTTGAAAATCCCGGTTCACTTTTCCTTCTTCGCCCTTTGAATTCTGCAGCCAAACAATGGCTGCAGGAGCACCTGCCTGTAGCGTCACACACCGCACAGGTTTCTTGCCCCCGGCGGGTTTCCAGAAACTGTTCGATGCGATTCCGTCGCGTCTGCAGCCGATGGTTCTGTTCTTGTATGAAACGGGTTGCCGCGTCGGTGAAGCTGCGAAAATCGAATGGTCCGCCGTGAATCTGGACGCAGGCACGATTACGCTCCTGCAGGGTGAAACGAAAAACAGTGACAGCCGCGTGCTGCCTCTTTCAGCAACTTTGGTCACGCTGTTGTCCAACGTCACTGACCGGTCTGGTAAAGTATTTCCGAGCAAGGGAGTTTTGCAGAACGCTTGGAAGGATGCTATCGCGGAAGCCGGTATCGAAAGGTCTCCTGATTCACGACCTGCGCCGGTTGGCGGTTCGCAACCTTCGGCGCGCTGGGGTGTGTGAAGGCGTGGCAATGAAAATCAGCGGCCACAAAGACCGCAGCGTATTCGAGCGGTACAATGTAAAGGATGAGGCTGACATTCTCGAAGCTGGGAAGCTGCTGCAGAACTCGCTCCCAGCCGTCAAGATTCAACGCGCACCACTGGCGGGGAAGTTGGGGCTTGGGGATGGGTATTCGGACTGTCTAAGGATTCCGAAAGTACCCGATGGTGGGAGACTCCCACCAAACTCGCTGGGAATCCCAGTTTTATTGGCCAATTTGTGAATATGCGCTAATTTTCTAAATTAGCCCCAAAAATAACATGCCTGACAGCAAACTAACGACGCCGGCAAAGCCGAAAATATCGCGCGTCGAAGTGTATTGGCATACGGTCACTTATAAGACCGTGGCGCTCTACGTGATTGTGATCGTCGCCATCGTCGGCTCAGCGACCTACCTGGTTTTCCCGGAAGCGACTGCCAGCCTGGCACGGCATATATCGGACACCATTGCTCGACCTGAAACCGGGGTAGCGACGATCAGCGCAAGACAGGCGCGGTTCGTCAATCTCGACGGCAAGGTGCAGGTAAAGAAAGTAAACTCAGTGACCTGGGCGAGCGCTGACTACCAATTGACGCTGGATAAAGGAGACCTGGTGCAAACCGGGCCGGAGGGAGTGGCGCGTATCGCATTCGCCGACGGAACGCAGTACACCGTGAAGGGCGACACGCTGGTAACGGTAGAAGAAAATCTCGTAGAGCATGACCGCGCGTCTTCGGTCGGAGTGCACATCTCTTCCGGACAAGTGGATTTGGCGACCGGAACCTGGGAAGTTCCGGGATCGAAGGCTGAAGTTTCGTTCGAGAATGCGGTGGCTTCGTTGCAGGCGAATACGCGCGCGGCCGTGCGCAGCGATCCGGATACCAAACAGCAGGAGATCACGGTTGCTTCCGGTAGCGCGGAACTGAATCGCGGCAGCGAACACATGGATATCGGCCAGTTCGAGAAAGTGACGTTCCCTACGGGCGGCCAGATGACGAAGTCACAGGTGCTGGCGCCGCCGGAATTGGTTCAGCCGCTGAACTTGCAGCCCATCACGGTGAATGATCCCAAGCACGATCCGGTGCATTTCGCCTGGAATGCGGTGGCGACGGCGAAGATGTATGAATTTCAAATCAGCACCACGGCGGCATTCAATCACGTGGTGATGGACAAGAAAATCGCGAGTGAAAGCGTGGAGATCACGGGGCTGGATCCCGGAGACTATTTCTGGCGGGTGCGTGCGATTGACGCCGATGCCAAGACCAGCGACGTGAGCGATCCGTTCAAGTTCATTCTGGTGGTGCACGGCAAAGAGCAGGAGATGCTTCTGGAAGTGGATTCCACCGAGCTGAATGGCAACGTGGTGGAAGTGATTGGCAGAACCGAACCGGGGGCCGCGCTGATTATTAATGGTGAGCAGGTTGCAAGTATTCAGGCGGACGGACATTTCCGGCATTTTTTGCCGGCGATGATCAAAGGCAGCCATGAAATTATTATCACCGGGCAGAACCGGCGCGGCGGGACTGCCACGAAGCGCGTCGAAGTGGTGATTCCTTAAGCATACGGCGTGTTGCGGGGATCTGTGTGCAGCACGAATCGAAGACCGGCAAAATAACTCGTCGCCGCAACGGCGCTCAAGTGGATTCTGGGGGAAGCAAGACGTGACGAAAAGCAGCTACAACATGCGGTCTGTCTTCAGTCTGTTCTCATCCGATCTCGCTATCGATCTGGGTACGGCCAATACGCTGGTGTTCGCGCGCGGCAAGGGCATCGTGGTGAACGAGCCTTCGATCGTGGCCATTAATAAAAACAGCGGCGAAGTGGTGGCGGTGGGCCGCGAGGCCAAGGAAATGCTGGGACGCACGCCCGGAAACGTGGTGGCTATCAAACCGATGAAGGACGGCGTGATCGCGGACTTCAAGGTGACGGAAAAGATGCTCACCTACTTCATTCAGAAAGCGCACAACCGGCGCGTGCTGGTGCATCCGCGCATCGTGATCGGCGTGCCCAGCGAAATCACACCCGTGGAAAAACGCGCGGTGCAGGACTCGGCGTATCGCGCGCGCGCCAGTGAAGTTTATCTGGTGGAGCAGGCCATGGCCGCGGCCATCGGCGCGGGGCTGCCGATCGAAGAGCCTTCGGGCAACATGGTGGTGGACATCGGCGGCGGGACGACGGACATCGCGGTGATTTCGATGAGCGGGATCGTCTATTCGCGCTCCGTGCGCGTGGCCGGAAATGAAATGGACGAAGCGGTGATGCATTATTTGAAGCGGAAATACAATTTACTGGTGGGTGAACGCACGGCGGAACAAATTAAAATCGAGATTGGCTCAGCTTATCCGCTGGAAAAACCGCTGACGCTGGAAGTGAAAGGGCGCAACCTGATTGAAGGCGTACCGCGCACGGTGACGATTGATGACAGCGAAATTCGCGAGGCGCTTTCCGAATGCATTTCCACGATTTTGAATGCGATTCGCGTGGCGCTGGAACGCACGCCGCCGGAACTTTCCGCGGACATCAGCGACCGCGGGATTGTGCTTACCGGTGGCGGCGCGCTGATCAAGAACCTGGACAAGCGTATTCGCGAGGAAACCGGTTTGCCGGTTTCCATCGCGGACGATCCGCTGGCGTCGGTGGTGCTGGGAACCGGAAAGATGCTCAGCGATTTCCGGTTGTTGCGGCTTGTATCGATTGATTAAGTCCCGGCGCGGAGTACGCCGGGAGCGGTGGGCAACGTCAAAGACGCCCGCCGAAAAAGCAGGCGGCCGCGACCCTTCGATCCCGCACCGCGGGATCTCAGCAGGAATCGCCCGATCGGGTGATTCACAGAGTCAAAGGCGCCCAGCTGAAGCTGGCCGCTACGAAGTCAAAAACAAAGGCTGAAGGTTATTCCGCACAGCGTGTGGCCGCTCAATTACGGCGCAGAGAACATGATCGACACTTATTCCCGACATCGGCCGCTTGCGTTGCTCGCCATCGTGGTGGTGGCGCAGGTGCTGCTGCTGGCGTTTCAGATCAAGGGCGAGCACGACGTGCGCCTGATCCGTTACTGGGCTGTGGCGCTGGTGACGCCGCTGGAGCGGGCCGGCACCTGGAGTTTTTCCAAAGTGGGCGGGGCGTGGGGCGGCTACGTAGGACTACGCAATGCGCGCGCCGAGAATGAGCACATGCGCATCGAGCTCGACCAGCTGCGCTTGCGCAATCGCGAGCTGGAAAGCCAGGCTGCCGAAGTCGCGCGCCTCGGCGCTCTGCTGAGTTTCCGTAACGCGCATCCCGAAGCGTCCATGCTGCCGGCGCAGGTGATCGGGTCCAGCGCGGACCCCACTTCGCACACGCTTTTTATCAATCGCGGGGAGCACGATCGTTTGCGGATGAATATGGGCGTGGTGACGCCGGACGGAATCGTCGGCAAGATCGTGGAAGTGCTGCCCGACACGGCGCAGGTGCTGCTGATTAATGATAAGGACAGCGGTGTGGGCGCGCTATTCAGCGCGACGCGCACGCACGGCGTAGTGAGAGGAAGCGGAGATCCCGAGCCGCGCATGGACTACGTGGTGAACGACGAAAAAGTGCAGCCTGGCGACGCGATCGTCACCTCGGGCGAAGATCGCATTTTCCCGAAGGATTTTCCGATCGGGACGGTGGAGAGCTGCAAGCCCAGCAACCCGTTTCAAACGATTCGCGTGCAACCGAGCGCGCGGCTGGACCGGCTGGAAGAGGTGCTGGTGCTGCTCTCGCAGCAGGAAGTAGTGTTCAAGAAGCAGGAAGCTCCCGCAGCCGCAAACGCGCCCGCGAAAACGGCGCCGGCGAATCCTTCCGCAACTCCGCAATGAGATGGCGTACATGCTAAATCTCGGCGAGCGTTCTGACCCCAACGTGGAAGTGCACAAATTCTACGGCGGGGCGGTGCTGGCCGTGTGCCTGCTGGCCCTGGTCTTTCAGGCGTTCCTGCACAAGTACGGGCGATGGTCGGAGCTGATTGACCTGCCGCTGTTGGTGACGATCTATTTCGGTGTGAGCCGCAGAAATCCGGTGACGGGATTATTCCTGGGAGGAACGATCGGGATTCTGCAGGACGCGCTGAGCCACGACAATCCGATCGGCATGTATGGAATCGCCAAAACCATGGTCGGGTATCTGGCGTCTTCGATTGGCGGGCGCATTGACACCGAGCACCCGCTGAGCCGCTTCGGACTGGTTTTCTGTTTCTTCCATTTTCACCAGATCGTGCTGGCGATTACGCAGCGCGTGCTGTTGAATCACTCGGCGCCGCTGTTCACGTTGCGGCTGTTCCTGGATTCGCTGGTTACCGCGGCATTTGCCGTGCCGCTGTTTGCATTGCTGGACCGCTTGCGCAGACCTTCCTGATTTGTTTCGCGGATCGCTCGTATGGCTCTCGTTCAAGGAAGGATTGTGAGTTGCTGCGTTTGTTGCGGACGGCCTACCGTCGCAGCAGTGACAATTACAGTGGCATTCGCAGTGGGCTTGCGCACTTCGATGTCGGGGATCACGGCCTGCGTCTGGCGCGCCGGAATGCGAAAGTATGGGGGCAGGCTGTTCAGAACGCCTGCGGGCGTGGTTTCAAGCTTCACCCAGGTGCCGGATGCGGGCGCTGGGGCATTGAGCGTGAGCGTCAGGTCCACCGTGTCGTGGCCTTTCACGGTGTCGACTGCCTCGCCTTTTTTTGTGAACTCCGCCTGATTCAGGGGAATGCGCGCGTAAATGTTGACGAAATTCCGCGTCAGGAACGTGCGATCGCCCGGCGGGTCGCCGAGGCAATGCACGACGAGCTTGGTGACGACGATTTGCGGGCCGGGATCGGCGGCGACGTGGGTGTCGTCCCAAAACAGATAATCGCCATTCTGTATGACGGGAACTTTGCTGTAGAACATTTTCGTTGCAGCGTTGGTGTCTGGCTTGTGCTCGCCGGTGCCGTCGTTCCAATCGATTGTGGGGACGAAATTATCGGCCTGGGAGCACGGATTCGTGAGCAGGCCGATGGGGGCGTGGGATTGCACCGCGCGATAGGAAATTCCCGATTCAAAATCCTTTACGGTGAGGACCATGTAATCGGTGGCGCCGTGGACGGTGCGGAAATGTCCCGGCAAAAACAATGTTGTCGCTGCAATCACCGCTAGAATCGCCGACGCGCAGGAGAGTCTGGTCTTCATCGGCGTGAATTCTACCGTAAAGCGACATGCTGCTGCCCCGAATTCAGAGCCGTATCATTGCGCGGCAGATCACCCGGGCGTCCGCGGATCTACCGATCCCGCCCCAGCAATGGAACGCAAAGGCGAAACCCAGACGCATGGCCAGTTGACCGAATGGACATGCGCAACTTGCGGGCGCTGCGGCGTGGGTGATAGCGTAGTTATCACTTCGAATTGATTGCGGATTTGAAGCACGGAAGCGCATCTGGGCCGAGCAGGACCCCGCGCGGGAGCAGGAATTTCCTTGCCATCGTGGAACGTTAACGACCAGAAAATCCCCCAAGGCCGGCTTGCGCTCGTTTCCTACCTTTCAGTGATTTTCGTCGTGCTCTTGATGATTGGATTCTGGAAGCTGCAGGTGGTGCAGTCCGGGCATTTTGCGGATTTGGCGGACCGCAATCGCACGCGCTCGATTCCGATTATTGCGCCGCGCGGACCGATGCTGGATCGCGAGGGCCGCGTGCTGGTGGACAGCTATCCGTCGTTCAGCATTTTGCTGCTGCGCGATGATCCGAAGTCGCTGGGCAAGAGCCTGCCGCAGATCGAAGAGGGGCTGGGGATCAGCCACGAAGACTTGCAGCAGGAACTGGACATCGCCAAGAACGAGCCGAAATTTCAGCCGGTGGTGATCAAGCCCGCGGCATCGCAGGCGGACATCGCTTTCGTGGAATCGCACCGCGCGGATTTGCCGCTGCTGGAACTGATGATGGTGCAGCGGCGGCGTTATCAGCACGACCAAATGCTCGCCAATGCGATTGGCTACGTCGGCGAGGTTTCCGCGCAACAATTAGAGGATAGCGACGGGCACTACCGGCCCGGCGATATCGTCGGGAAAGCGGGCCTGGAGCGCGAATACAACGACCAGCTGGAAGGTACCGACGGCATGCGGCGCGTGGTGGTGAATAGCGTCGGGAAAGTGGTGCGCACGCTCGAAGATATCGACTCCCTCCCCGGCAAGCCGATTCAACTGACGATTGATTACGACTTGCAAGCTGTGGCGGAAGCCGACATGGCCGACAAAGAGGGCGCGGTGGTGGCCATGGATGCGCGCACCGGCGAAATCCTGGCGATGGTGAGCAAGCCGACTTTTAATCCGAATGATTTTGCCGTGCGCATACCGCAGGACGAATGGGCGAAGTTGAACACCGACAAGCACACGCCGCTGCTGAATCGCGCGATTCAGGCGCAGCTTGCTCCGGGTTCGGTTTTCAAGATTGTGATGGCTGCGGCGATGGTCGATTCCAAAGAGATTCCCGAATCCTACAGCGTCTTTTGTCCCGGGCACGCGAACTTCTACGGCCGCGAATTTCACTGCTGGCGCCCGCAGGGTCACGGCGAGGTGGAACTGCACAGAGCCATCGTGGATTCCTGCGACGTTTTCTTCTACAACGTCGGGAAGATGCTGGGTATCGACAAGATCGCTTACTACGGCTCGGGACTGGGCCTGGGAAGGCGTACCGGGGTTGATCTGCCGAGCGAAGAGCCCGGCCTGATGCCGTCGGAAGAATGGGTGGAGCGCGTCTATCACCACAAATGGTACGCGGGCGAGACGATCTCGGTCGCCATCGGCCAGGGCGCGGTCACCGTGACGCCGATTCAACTGGCGCGCATGGCGGCAGCGGTGGCGAGCGGCGGCACACTGGTCCAGCCGCACTTCTTAAAGGGTTACGCCAACGCGAAGGTCGAACATTTCCCTCTGTCGGATGAAGCGGTTGAGAAAGTCACGCAAGGCCTGTTCGGCGTGGTGAACGAAGGCGGCGGAACAGCCTATCACCTGCGCTTGCAGAACATCGACCTGTGCGGCAAATCCGGCACCGCGCAATTGATGAGCTACGACGCGGCGAATCGCCTGGGTACAAAGAAGATGGATGGTTGGTTTGTGGGATTCGCGCCGCGGCGCAATCCGGAGATTGTGGTCGCGGCGATCGTACAAGACACGATGGAACACGGCGGCGAGGCCGCCGGACCGGTGGTGCGCGACGTTGTGAAGCTATATTACGACAAGAAAGCGGCGCATCAGCAACAGCAGGCAGGCACGCAGGCTCCCGCGCCGCCGAATGCGAGCCACCCGCTGGTTGCGACCGTAGGAGGCCAGCATCCGTGAAAGACCGGCCGCACGTGCAGGATTTCGATTGGAGTTTGCTCGCGATCGTCGCGGCGATTTGCGGCCTGGGCGTGATGGAAATTTATTCGTCCACGCACGCCAGCGCGATGGCCGGAATGCAGTGGAGACAACTGACCTGGCTGGGCATTGGCGTTGTGGGGATGTTCCTGATTTCGCGGATTGATTACCACACTTTGCTGGACCAGGCGCCTGTGCTTTACATTTGCGGAGTGGCGGGCTTGCTGGTGGTGATGGTCATCGGTTCCACGCACTTGGGCGCGAAGCGTTGGATCTCGATGGGCGGTATTTTCAATTTGCAAGTGTCAGAGATCATGAAGTTGATTATAATCATTGTGCTGGCTCGCTTCTTCAGCGAAGTGCGCACCGACCGGCTGACGCTGGCGGATCTGCTGAAGGTGGGCGCATTAACGATTGTTCCGGCGGCGTTGATTCTGAAACAGCCGGACCTGGGCACGGCGATGGTGCTGGTCCCGGTGGCGATTGTGGGAGCCTTCATCGCCGGCATCGAATGGCGGCATATGGCCATCGGAGTGATTCTGGTGGCGTTGCTGATTCCGGTGGGCTGGAATATGCGGCATCATTTGAAGCCGTACCAGCAGCAGCGCATCGAAACCTTCCTGCATCCGGAAGAAGATCAACGCGGCGCCGGATATCAGATTTTGCAGTCGGAAATTGCAGTGGGTTCGGGTGGATTTTGGGGCAAGGGATTCGGCAAAGGCAGCCAGAATCAGTTGGGCTTTGTGCCCGTCCGCTATTCGGATTTCATTCTGGCGGCACTGGCCGAGGAACAGGGCTTCATCGGAGTCTGCGTCGTATTACTATTGTATCTGGGTCTGATTCTGCGGCTGGTAGATAACGCGCAGAAGGCCAAAGATCGCGCGGGGATGTACGTGGTGATGGGAGTCACGGCAATTCTGGGCTTCCACGTTCTCGTTAACGCCTCAATGGTGATAGGCTACATGCCAGTGACCGGCATACCATTGCCGTTGATGAGTTACGGCGGTTCTTCCACCGCGTTTGTTTTTCTGGCATTGGGTCTGGTGATGAACGTCCGCATGCGGCGGTTCGTCAATTGAGCCCTCGTCACAATGAAGTGCAAAGAAATCAGCAGTGTTTGTAACCGAGCCGCGGAAAATCCGCCGGCCGGCAATCCAAATTTTGAGCAAGGTAAGCATCGGGTGAGGAAAGCATTCATGCAACAGCAGCAGTCTTTCCTGAGCGGCCCGCAGTGGCCAGCGCAAGGCACGACCTTGCCCCACTCCGGTCGAGCGCGCGCGAGCGCGCGCGCCGCCGCGGTCCGGTGCTCCACTAGGAGTATCCATGTCGAAGGAAATGGTTATATCGGCGAACCCCCACGAGACGCGGGTCGCCATTCTGGAAGAAGGCCAGCTTTGTGAGTATTACGTCGAACGGGAAAAAGAGTTTGCGTTAGTCGGAAGCATCTACAAAGGCAAAGTTACGCGCGTGCTGCCAGGCATGCAGTCTGCCTTTGTGGAGATTGGCCTCGATAGCGACGCCTTCCTGTACGTCAGCGACTTCATGGAAGAAATTGAAGAGCTGGATCACGTCGTCGCAACCGTTGAGGACAAAGCCCAGAAGATGGAAGAGCAGGGCGGGCAGGTCTTCCCCGCCAATACCGGGACTTCTCCAATCATTGAGCCGGTGGATGTAGAAACACCTCACACCGCTACGTCGGCGGCTCCCGCTGCGTTTGCCGGTTCCGGCGCTGCGCTGGAACCGCTTCCTGGCGAATCGATTTCGGCTGTGCGTGGGGCTTCGTCGCCGACGTTTTCGCCTGCCGTGACTCGCCCCTCCGGCGGCGGGCATGGCTCCGATCGCGGACGATTTGAGAATCGTGCGCGCGGCGGCAGACCGGGCGGAGATCGCGGCGGGCGTTTTGGCCGGCGTGGCGGGGGAGGCGGTGGTGGACGCGGACGCAGCGGTGGCGGAGGCAGACCGGGCGGGGATCGCGGTGGGCGTTTTGGGCGCGAACTTCCCTCTTCGAAGTACGCTTCGTCGCGGCCTTCCGAGGAACATTCCAGCGAGCCGGGAGCGCCGGAAGGACACATCTCAACACTTTTGCCCGGGGAATCTCTGGCGAAGTTCAGAGGGCCGGCGGATGTTTCGGCAGCGGCTGCGCACACGCATGAGGTTGCGGCGGCGCCGAGCTATACGCCTGCTTTCGATCAGCATGAATCTTCCGCGCATGAATCGGAAGCGCCTGGGAACGTGCAGGAGGATGTGCAGGAAGATGCGCAGGAAGGACTGCGTGATCCGGTAGCGCGCTCGCATTCTGCGGACGAGGCGGTGGAACGACGTCCGGCTCCACGCGAATCTTCATCTCGTGGATCTTACCCGGCGCGGGAGAGTTTTCCGCGGCGTAATGAGGGATTCCGGGCACCATCGTCCGGTGGTTTGGAACCGCTTCCGGGCGAGACACTATCAAAGTGGAAGGCGCATACGCATCTTCCTCCCGAACCCTTGACTGCTGAACCGCAGACACATGAGCCGCTCGACAACTCCCCGGTTCCTGACGCGGTTCGCTTTGCGCCGCTTTCTCCATTGATGCCCGCCGGGCCGGAAGTTGATTCCTCGCCCACTCCGGACGCGCATCTGGAGGAGCCGATAGTTCAGCAGACGCGTGGCGCAGAGAATTCGCGCAACTGGAATGAAGCGGAAGCTCTCAGCCACAATTTCGAATTGAGTGATGCTCCGGAGGTTTTGCAGCAGCACGAAGCTGGACATCACGAAGTTGGGCATCACGAAGAGCATCCTCACGTGGATTTGACCGAAGAAGAAGCCGCAGCGCTGGCCGAACATATTGCCGACGCTCAGGACGATGACGCGGCGCGCGATGCGCAGAACCGCGTGTTCGCCGCGGCTGATGCGGCCGCCGATGCCGGCGTGCACGATGATCATGTGGATCATGGCGATCACCGTGACCACGACGCGGAAGCGCACGAAGGTGAAGAACACGCGGAGGATTCCGAGGACGCGGAACTCGAGCAGGAGGAAGCCGCAGCCGAAGAAGAGGGCATGATCGCTCCTCCGGACAGCGAGCACGCGGACGGACCAGATTCCATCGCGGCCCAGGGCGAAGATGGCGGCGCGATTTCAGCCGAAGGCGCGCAAGCGCCGGCGCAGCCGCCGTTCCAGGCGCGCGTGCGCGGCGATTTCCGTTCGCGCATGCAGAATCCGGCGCGTCGGGGCGGCCGCGATCGTGGTGGCCGGCGCGATGATCGCGGACGGCGTCCGCAGCACGGGCACAGCGGTGGACACAGTCACGGCCGGCCGCAACATCCGCGCCGCACACAGTTGATCGCGGACATGCTGAAGCAGGGCCAGGAGATTATCGTACAGATCGCCAAAGAACCGCTGGGCAAGAAGGGCGCGCGGATTACCAGCCACGTCGCATTGCCCGGACGCTTTTTGGTTTATATGCCGACGCTCGATCACACCGGCGTATCGCGCAAAATCGCTTCGGCGGAAGAGCGCGCGCGGTTGCGGCACCTGGTAACCGACGCGAAAGGTGCTTCCGGCGGCGGATTCATCGTGCGCACGGCGGCAGCTAGCGCAGCGCCGGATGAAGTTCGCGCGGACGTGGAATTCCTGATGCGCACGTGGGCGGAAATCAAAGCGCGTTCCGAACAGCGCAAGGCTCCTTCCCTGCTGCACCGCGATCTGAATCTGGTGGAACGGATTCTGCGCGATTACATCACGCCGGATTTCGGCGCGATCTGGGTGGACACCGAAGAGGAATACACCAAGGTCGTCGATTTCATGAGCCGCTTCCAACCGCAGCTGGTGGGGCGCGTGAAGCTGTACACCAAGGAAACGCCGGTCTTCGAAGAGTTCGGCATCCAGCAGGAAATTGACAAGGGTCTGCGGCCCAAAGTGTGGCTGAAGTCCGGCGGCTACATCGTGATCAATCACACCGAAGCGCTGGTGGCGATTGACGTGAACACCGGAAAATTCGTCGGCAAGGGCTCGAACCGGCTCGAAGACACGATCGTCCGGACCAACCTGGAAGCCTGCAAGGAAATCGTGCGGCAGATGCGGCTGCGCGATCTGGGCGGCATCATTATTATTGATTTCATTGACATGGAAGAGCGGCGTAACCGTGAGAAGGTAATGGCCGTGCTGGAAGACGCTTTGCGGGCCGACCGCGCGCCATCGAAAGTGCTGCGCTTCAATGAATTTGGTTTGGTGGCGATTACGCGCAAACGCACCAAGCAGGCATTGGAACGCACTTTGTGCCAGCCTTGTCCTTATTGCACTGGATCGGGCATGGTGAAGTCCATTCCGACGCTGTGCTACGAAATTCAGACCGAGGCGCGGAAGATGGCGCCGGAGATGGGTTCGGGAAGCATTACGCTGCGCGTCCATCCGGAAATTTCCAAGGCGCTCAAGACACGCGAGTCGTCGCTCATCGAAGAGCTCGAGCGCTGGACGAAGAAGAGCATCATTATTCAAGCGGATCCAACGCTGCATTGGGAGCAGTACGACATCTACTAGGTGGCACAGACACTCTTGCCCAGTGACGAAACGCCCGGACGCCTAACACAGGCCCCGGGCGTTTCTTCTGCGCGCCGAATGGTTGTTTCTAGGGAATTAGGAACGCGCCCGGAATGCTGCGATCCAAGGTAGCAAACATCGCGTCGTTTGCCTTCGCGAGCTGTGCAAGGTGACCATCGGTGGTTTGCCTCGGCGTCTTCACCCAGCCCGGAAGACGTGCCGCATCGTGATCATCTGCAACAAATACAAAACCAATGTCGCCGCTGGACTTTAATCGAAGCAACGCAGCCTTCGCTTCAGCAACCGAAAACCCATATTGCGGAACCTGCGTGAGCACACGTACGAAACCCAACTCAGTTATCGCGCAAGTCGCGAACTTGTCGCTCCCCGGACTCAGTGTCTGAACCCAGGCGACAACCTGCTCGAAGAACTCGTGCTCCTTGAATCCGAGGGCAACCAGAGCGCTCACATCCAGAAGATATCTTGTCATGGAAATTCCGAAAGGATTCCCTTCACTTGCTTGTTCTTCAGGACGGGAGCCCCAGGTCCTGCAGTCAGCACCGCAAGACCAGTGCGAGGATCGACGACGATCCTCGCTTTGCGCCGTCGCCGGTGCTTAGGAGTGAGCACAATGCTGCCGCCCTCAAGCTTCGCATCGAGCGGATCTCCAGGCTTTAGCCCTAATTGCTCGCGTAGGGGACCGGGCAACACCACTTGCCCCTTGGTGGATACCTTGGTTTGCATGGTAAGACGATCTTACCTCGGGCGGGCCGTCGAGACAATCTTCATTTCGATGAGCTTGCGTGACGAGATGCCGCCTATTTCGTGTCAGCAAATCGGATTGGGTTTCCAAGCGGCACCTCTCGTCGATCTAAGAAGCAGCGAGTATGCCGAATAGTTCGACAGCGACAGAACCTCAGTTCCCGTGGCCTAAAAATGGCCTACCAAATCGCCAGTGTGCCGTCTCTATCGTTTTCTTGACTTGATTTTTGCGTAAGTTGTGTGTTTGCAATAGCGCCCTTTGTACGACATCTATTAAACGTATTAAATGGTGTTACTGTATCTCAGCGAATAATTGAATCCTTTACATTTAATGCGCAGCATTATACCCTCTGCATGTGATACGGTCCTTCCAGTGCCCCGACACGGAGAGGCTTTTCCACGATGAGAATGTTCGCAAGTTCGTGAACATTCGACAGCCAGCGCGACGAAAGCTCCTGATGCTGCACGCGGCCGAACGTTTGACGGATCTGAGAGTGCCTCCGGGTAACAGACTTCATCAACTGGAACGTGACCGTGCGGGGCAGCACAGCATAAGCATCAACGACCAGTGGCGTATCTGTTTTGTGTGGCGCGACGGAGACGCTTACCACGTGGAGATTGCGGATTATCACCGAGGGAGGAAACATGGCTCGACTGAAACCAATTCATCCCGGCGAGATTCTTCGAGAAGAGTTTATGGTGCCGCTTCACCTGAACGCTAATAAGCTGGCATTGGCTCTGCACGTTCCTGCTCCAAGTATCTACGACATCGTCAAGCAGAAGCGCGGTATCTCGCCGGAGATGGCTCTTCGGCTTGGATATGCGTTCGGAACGACTCCCGATTTTTGGCTTAATCTTCAGTCAGAGTTTGATTTGCGAGTCGTACGGAATCTAAAGGAAGCTACAGTCAAGAATCAGGTTCGTCCTCTTGAAGTCCACGCATAGGTTCTTCAAACGACAGGCCCCCAGCCGATCTGCTCGCTACGGGTTTTTCCCAGCCGTCGTGTCGTGGGCCGGCAGCTCCGGAAGAATCTTCGGGGATCTGCGATCGCCGTGGCCTAAAAATGGCCTGCCAATCTACCAGTGTGCTGTCTTTATCGTTTTCTTGATTTGATTTTCCCGTACGTTGCGTGTTTCTAATCGCACCCTTAGTACGACATCTATTAACGCTGAAGCGTAATTTCTTTCGTAGGGGCGGGTCTCAGACCCGCCCCTACCCTCCGCCTCGAACGAACTGCGATCGTTCCGCGCCAAATCGGAAACATTCTGGATTGAGTTGGGGTCTGACTTTGTATGACAAAGCCTGTAATTTTTCGCTGCATGCCGCTTTTCGCAGCAGCGCTGATCCTCAATGGACTCGTCAGCGCGTCTCCGCAGTCAGCATCGGCGACTCCTCACAAGCTGGGCCAGCTCGAAATCACCGTTGCAAAGGTCGAGCAATGCTCAATGGTTGCCGATACATTCGCCAGGCGTACCACTTCTTCTCATCGTGTCGGCCTCATTGATTTCGGCTTTAGGAACGCAGGCGATATCCCCAGCTGCGCTCCGCTTGTGCCCTCGGTTGAAGAACTCAAAGGCACGGAATGGCAGTACACGCAGCCGATCAAAACAGGATCAGCTTACAACCACAAAATCGAGAAGCTCAGGCCGGGGGCGGAGACTACCGGATATTACGATTTCCGACCGTCGCCACAGCAGAGAGATTATGTACTGGACTTGCAGCAGCTCGTTCAAACGCAAAAGTGTGGCAATAGGAGCGAGCACAAGAATGCCCCAACGTCGGACGCGCCGAGTGCGCGGTTCTCACTATGGGAGGGTTCCGAGCAGCAATGATCGCCTGGACGCGAGATCACTCAGCAAAAGTGATACGGGCGAGTTTCCTCTTTAAGAGCCGTCGCTGTGCGGGCTTGTCGGATTCGCGAAGCGAGCCGACAAGTTCGGAAAACTGCTTCGCCTGCTGGGATTTCTTGACCCCTGCAGCAGAAGTCGTGAATCTTTTAGGCACTGTAGCGCTCCTCTTTGAACGGGTCGCCGTACCTGTTGTAGCCGTTCTGCTCCCAGAAACCCGGGGCGTCCTGCGCCATAAATTCCAGGCCGCGCACCCACTTGACGCTTTTCCAAGCGTAGAGATGCGGCACTACGAGGCGGACGGGGTAGCCATGCTCGGCGGGGAGCGGTTCGCCGTTGTGTTTCAGCGCGAATAGGGTTGTGGGACGCAGCAGATCGGCGAGCGGGACGTTCGAGGTGTAGCCTTGCTCGGCCAGGACCATCACGAATTTCGCCGCGGGCTCGGGTGAGATCAGTTTCATTACCTCGCTGAAGGCCACGCCTTCCCAGCGCACGTCGAAACGGCTCCAGCGCGTGACGCAGTGCATATCGGCGGTCACCGCGGTCATCGGCAGCTGCGAGAATTCGTCCCAGGTGAGGCGCAGCGGGCGTTCGACCAATCCGGTCACGCGGAAATCCCAGGCGCTTGGATCGAATCGTGGCACGGTGCCCTGGTGTAGCACGGGCCACTTCAGGGTGAGCGATTGGCCAGGCGGCAACCGGCCGGCCTCGCGCATGGCGCGTTCCTGGCGTTTTCTTTCGGTGTCTTGTCCGAATACCATGGCGCGATATCCTGCACATCAATGGCTACACGCATTCTATATCCGTTCGCGGTCGCTCCTGTAGAGGCGGCGTTACCCGGTTCGCTCGCGCTGGATTTCGCTGTGCTATTATGGCGATTCGGAAACCATTCGACGCCACATCGAGGAGTTTTTCTTTGGCTGCACGCATTCTGGATGGCAATGCGATTCGCGATGAGATCTATGGCGAGCTTGCGGGCGAAATTGCTTCGCTGGCGGCTGCAGGAATTCGTCCGGGGCTTGCGGCGGTGCTGGTGGGAGACAATCCCGCATCGAGAGTTTACGTAAAGAGCAAAATCGCGGCGTGCGAGAAGCTGGGACTTGCGAGCATTCAGGTTACGCCGCCAGCCACGATTTCGACGGCGGAGTTGCTGGCGGTTGTGCAAGATTTGAATCGCCGCGATGACGTGGACGGCATCCTGGTGCAGCTGCCGTTGCCGCCGCAGGTGGACGCAAAGAAAATTCTCGATGCGGTGGATCCCGCGAAAGATGTGGACGGGTTTCATCCGATCAACGTGGGGCATCTGGTGGCCGGGCGCCCTACGCTGGTGGCGTGCACGCCGTCTGGCGTGATGGAAATTTTCCGGCGCAGCGCGATTCTACTGGAGGGCGCGAACGCGGTAGTGCTGGGGCGCAGCGATATTGTGGGCAAGCCGATGGCGCTGCTGCTGATGCACGCGAACGCGACAGTGACCATTTGCCATTCAAAGACGCGCAATTTGCCCGAAGTGATTCGACGCGCGGACATCGTGGTCGCCGCGCTGGGCCGCGCGGGAATGGTGACGCCCGAGTTTGTGCGTCCGGGGGCGACCGTGATTGATGTCGGCATCAATCGCATCAGCGATCCGGCACAGGCCGAGAATTTCTTCGCTCATTTTCCAGAGCGGCTGGCGGCGTTCCGCGAAAAAGGCACCGCGCTCGTTGGTGACGTGCATCCGGACGTTGCCGGCGTTGCCGGAGCGATCACTCCGGTTCCGGGCGGAGTTGGCCCGCTCACCATCGCCATGCTGATGAGCAACACGATCAAGGCCGCGCGACTCCGGCGCGGATCCAGGGCTTCCGCGAGCGTTCCGGCGGTCGCGGCCGTGCCACGCTAATGCTGCGCGTCGGCCTCACCGGCGGCATCGCATCCGGTAAATCCACTGTGGGGGGAATGCTGCGCGAATTCGATTGTCCGGTGCTGGATGCGGATACACTAGGCCACGAACTACTCGAACGGGGGCAAGAGGCCCGCGAGGAAGTAGTCCGCGAATTCGGCGATGAAATTCTGGACGCGCACGGCAACGTGGACCGCAGCAAGCTCGGGCAGATTATTTTTGCGGATGCGTCCAAGCGCGCGCGCTTGAATCAAATTCTGCATCCGCGGATTCTGGACGTGGTGCGCAAGTGGTTTACCGCGCAGGGCCATCCGGGAGGCCCCGAGCTGGCCGTCGTGGAAGCGGCGCTGATCATCGAAGCGGGCTACAACAAGGAGCTCGATGAGGTGATTGTCTGCTGGTGCCCTCCGGAACAACAGTTGCAGCGGCTGGTGGACCGCGGACTGACACTGGAAGAAGCGAAACAGCGCATCGCGGCGCAGATGCCCATGGAAGAAAAACGCCGCCTGGGCGATGAAACGATCGACTGTTCGGGATCGATCAAAGATACGGAGCGCCAGGTGCTGGAAGTGGTGAAGCGATTGTCGCGGCCGGCGGCTCCCGCGGGTGGAAACATTTCCTGAGATTGCAGCGTATTAACTGGCAGAGCGGGTTCGTGCGAGAATGCCGGTGCGGCGGGGTGCGAGAGCTTTCTTCATGAGCATCATGAGAACCACGGGAAGCGAAGGGCGCGCGGTGCGGCTGCTGGCCATCGGGCTGATCATCGGGCTCGGTGCGTATTGGGCCGGGTCGCGTTACGGCGAACGCAATCCCGCGGCTGTGAATGCTTTGCGCGCGCCGGATTCGAGCGGGCCGGCTGCGCTGGATCCCACCGAAGCGGAGAACGTGCGCATCTATCGCCTGGCGTCGCCGGCGGTGGCGAACATCGTGACGCGCACGGTGGAGTACGATTTTTTCTACAATCCCGTGCCGGTAGAGGGTGCGGGCTCGGGATTTTTGATTGATGTAGATGGGCACATCCTGACGAATTATCACGTGGTGCAGGGCGCGCAGACGATTGAGGTGACGCTGGGCGACTTAACGCGTTACAAAGCTAAATTGATCGGAGAAGACACGCGCAACGACATCGCGCTGATCCAGATTGATACGCAGGGGCACAAGCTCACGCCTTTGACGCTGGGCGATTCGCGCAATCTGTTGGTGGGGCAGCGGGCGCTGGCGATCGGCAATCCGTTCGGATTTTCCAGCACGCTTACTACCGGGATCGTGAGCGCGCTGGGGCGCACGGTGCAGACCAGCGAAAACACTTTCATTGATGAAGCGATTCAGACGGATGCTTCGATCAATCGCGGGAATTCCGGCGGGCCGCTGCTGGATTCGCACGGGCAGGTGATCGGAATCAACAGCGCGATTTATGCACCGACTGGAACTACCGCGGGAATCGGATTCGCGATTCCGATCAATACGGCGCGCCGCGTGGCGGAGGATTTGATCAAGTACGGGCGGGTGCGCCGCGCGACGCTCGGCGCGGAGGGGCGCGCGTTGTGGCCCGGGCTGGCTGAAGCGCTGAAGCTGAACGTGCAGCAGGGAATTTTGATCGAGCGTGTGGACCCGGGCGGCGCGGCGGCGCAGGCGGGAATCCGCGGCGGCAACAAATCCATGGTGGCTGGCCTGCAGGAACTGCGCATTGGCGGCGATGTGCTGATCGCCGTGGATGGCAAGGCGATCACGAATCAGATGGATCTGAATTTGATGCTGAACCGCTCGCAGCCCGGGAATACAGTTACGTTGACGATCGTGCGCGACGGCAAGCAGATGAACATTCCCATTAAGCTGGGCGAAGGGTAAGAACTTCTGTAGATTTTTTCCGCTGGCGGCTTAATCATTCCGGCGATTCCACATAGCGCGTACTTCTTTCCGTTGCGGATCACTCAGTTGAAACCATGATTCCGCGGCGTCGCGCACTTTTTCGAGCGCGGCCTGCATTTCGGCTTGTTTCTGATGCATGAGTTCGCTGCCCGCATCGGTGGGAACGCGAACGGCGGGCGCGAGGAACATGACCGCGCGCGTAAACGGGAACGGAATCTGGAACAAGTCCCAGGATTTCTTGAAGGTGTAGCCGTGCTGCAAGCCGATATGAAAGACGGTGATCGGACTGCCGGTGCGGCGCGCGAGAATAATCGGTCCGGGTTTCGCGACGTAGCGCGGGCCGCGCGGGCCGTCAATCGTAAACGCGACGTGCTTGCCTTCCTTGATGCGCTGCGCCATCACGCTTAGGCCTTCGATAGCTCCGCGGCTGGAGCTGCCTTGCGCGGTGCCGAAACCGAGGCGCTCGATAACCCGGCGCGTCCATTGGCCGTCGAAATTCACCGTGTTCATGATGACCAAGCCGCGATTGCGCCAGACCCATGCGGCGGAAAAGATACAGCGATGCCAGAAGGCTCCGATGGCGGTTTCGCCGTGGTGTTGGATGAGCACGGCGTTGTGCGCGCCGACGACATCGAGGCGGAGCGTGGGGCCGATGAGGCGAATCGCGCCGTACACGAACCAGGCGATCACGGGGATTTGCATGCGGCGCCAGCGTGAGAGCTGCGGACCGCGCAGATCGAATGGCGAATTGGCGGCCGGAGTGCTTGCGGCCGCGGTTGATTTCGCGTCGGTATCCACTGCGGTATAGTATAGGGGATTCTCGCGCTGGTCTCGATGTGCTCCCGACCCCAATCCGCGCCGTGCAATGCCGCCTATTTGCGACTGCGTCGTCTCGCGCCGATTATTCTGGCGCTGGGCGCGGTTGTGACATTTCCTTCGCTATCGCGCGGGCAGCAAGCGCCGCCTGGTGCAGTGGGGCGCGTCGAAGGAAATGATGTTTCCGTGGACAACGGCACGGCCACGGACAGCGCGCCGGCTGCCGCGACGCGCGGATCGCCAAGCTTCGTATTCAACGGCAGCGTGCTGACGGTGCACGACGGCAAGGCGCGATTGACATTGGTTGCGGGCGGGCAAGTTGATATTTGCGGGCCCGCGAAGTTCACGCTGCTGCAGTCTGGGGCTTCGATCACGTTGGCGCTGAACTTCGGGCGCATTCACTTGCAGCTTCCGGCGAGCACTCCGCTGCGGATATTTACGCCGACGATGATTGCAACGCCGCTGGATATTGGCGGAGCGAGCCGCGAGATCACGGCGGGTTTGGACATGAACGATTCGTTGTGCGTGGTGGCGAGCAGCGGCGCGATTCGGTTGGAGCAGCAATTTACTGGGGCGGGGCTGATCGTTCCGCAGAGTGGCGAATTTTTCCTGTCCGCGGGTAACCTGGTGCCGGTGGCGGGCACGCCGGGAAGTTGTGAGTGCACGCCGCTGCATGTGCAATCGTTGCCACCGCCGCAGATTCCGGTGCTGGGCGTGACATCGCGGGAACAATTGAATGTGGAGCAGTATCCTTCGGAGGCAGCACCTCTACCTGCGCCGACGCCTGCTCCGCCGACTGCGCCGCCGAATGCTGTTGCGGAGAAGGAGCCTGCGCCGGAACCAAACGTGCAGTTGCGCATTCTGGCGGGCGCGAACGAGACGCATCCGATTTTGCCGGCGCCGAAAGACGCGCCTCCGCCTCCGCCGGTTGTCTACGTGCCGGAGTACAAGATCATTTTGCCGCCGCTCGTCTATTCGGCTTCGGCGTCGCCTGCGCCGCCGGAAGATCCCGCGATCGAGGCGGTCTTGCTGGTGCGGACCGTGCACGTGGAGCCCGATTATCAGTTCACGGGACACGTGGAGGCGCCGCATTTGGAGGCGGTGGCGCAGAAGAGTAGTTCGTCGCCAGGAAAACAGGGAGCGGGGGATGCGAATTCATCCGGGGGGAAGAAGGAAGGATTTTGGGCGCGCTTGAAGCGGGCGTTTGGCGGGAGTAGTTAGAATTGTTTTAAGGTAAAGACATAAGACCACATCGCGGTGTCTGGCGCCAACCCTTCGATCCTGCACCGCGGGACCGAAGGGTGAATCGCGCTGTAGCGCGCTTTACATGCCTTCGTAGTTGGGACCGCCGCCACCTTCTGGCGGGACCCAGTTGATGATCTGGTAGGGGTCGGCGATGTCGCAGGTCTTGCAGTGGACGCAGTTGGAGGCGTTGATTTTTAGTTTTGGCTCGCCTTTTTCCGTGACCATCTCGTAGACCGCCGCAGGGCAGAAATACTGGCAGGGGTTGCCGTACTCGCGAACGCAGCGATCGCCGCAGATATTCGGCTCGAGCACGACGAGATGGCACGGTTGGTCTTCTTCGTGGCGCGTCCCGGAATGATAGACGTCGGTGAGGCGATCGAAGGTGAGCTTGCCGTCGCCTTTGAAGCGCGTGGATTGATCCAGCAGCGTGCGGCTGCGATGCAGTTTCGAATATTCCTGATAGCCTGGTTCGCTGAGCAGGGGATCGCTCAGGCCGCGTCCGCCGGTTACGAACTGCAATCCTGCCTGCACCAGACCCGAATACAAGCCGCCGTGGAAGGCCTGGTGGAAATTGCGGACTTCCCAGAGTTCCTTCTTGATCCAGCTGGCTTCGATTTTTTGCGGATAGGCGGAGAGAGTTTTTGCCGACGTGTCGCTCGCGCAGAGCGCTTCGTAAATCGTTTCGGCGGCGAGCATTCCGCTTTTGATTGCTGTGTGAATCCCCTTCAGGCGCTGTGAATTCAGCAAGCTGGCGGAATCGCCGATGATCAGGCCGCCATCCACATAACTGCGCGGCATGGAATACCAGCCGCCGTAAGGGACCGTCTTCGCGCCGTAGCGGATGAGTTTGCCGCCATCCAGAATATTTCTCACAAAGGGATGCGTCTTATATCTCTGAAACGCCTCGTGCGGATCGAAAAGCGGGTCGTGATATTCCAGCGCGACGACCATCCCCAGCGAAACGCGATTATTCTGCAGGCCGTAAACCCAGCCGCCGCCGTAGAGATCTGAGCTGAGCGGCCAGCCAAGTGTGTGCGCTACGTAGCCGGCAGCGATTTTTCCTGGCTGCACATCCCATAGTTCCTTGATTCCCAGACCATAGACTTGCGGATTCAGGCCGTCGAGCTTCAGCTTGCTGACGAGTTCTTTGGTGAGGGAGCCGCGCGGGCCTTCGGCAAGGACCGTAACTTTCGCGCGCAATTCGTAGCCGGGCGTGAAGTTGTCCTTCGGTTTGCCGTTCTTGTCCACGCCCTTGTCTTCGGTGAGGACGCCGGCGATGCCGTTCTTGTCGTAGAGCAGTTCCCTGCCGGCAAACTGCGTGAAGAGATTCACGCCTTTTTTTTCGACCAACCCGCCGAGCCATTTCACCAGCTTGTTGAGCGAGACAACGTAGTTGCCGTGATTTTGCAGCGGTGGCGGCGTGATGGGAAGTTTGTAGCTGCTGGATTCGGTGAAGTAGTAGGCGGCGTCGCCGGTTACGGGTGTGTCGAGCGGAGCGGTTTTTTCGAAGTCCGGGACGAGCTCGCGCAGGCCGCGCGGGTCCATGATCGCTCCGGAAAGCTGATGCGCCCCGATTTCGCGGCCTTTTTCGAGCACGTAAATATTTTCGGCGGAGAGCGCGGGAGATTTTTTCGCCTCCGTGTGCGTTTCGATCAGCTTGGCGAGGTGCAAGGCGCAGGAAAGGCCGCCGGGGCCGGCGCCGATGATCAGAACATCCGCTTCAAGTTGTTCACGGATCACGTTGGGCGTGTCGGGCATTCAGCCATGATATCAGAGGAAGAAAATGCGTTGACGGGATTTGCCACCGAGGCACAGAAATTTTTTGGGAATCGAGAATTTACCGCAGAGGCGCTGCGGACGCAGAGAAAAAGCCGGAGAGATCTTCCGCCGCGCTTAGGATGACGGCGCGATCAGTCGCTCCCGAGACTTTGCCACGGAGTCACCGTGATCGATTGGAATCAGATTCATTCGTAGCGGAGGGCGATAATGGGGTCTACGAGCATCGCGCGGCGGGCTGGGATGTAACAGGCCAGGAGCGCGACCGCAACCAGAAGAACGGCCACGGCGGCGAAGGTGATCGGGTCGCTCGCGCTTACGGAGAATAAGAGGCCAGAGAGAAGGCGGGCGAGCGCGGCGGCGGCGGCCAGGCCGAACGCCACGCCGAAGAATGCGATGCGGGCGCCTTGGCCGAGGACCAGGCGCAGGACGTCGTGTTGTTGCGCACCTAACGCCATGCGAATGCCGATTTCCTGCGTGCGCAGCGCGACGCTGTAAGCTATTACGCCGTAAATTCCGATGGCCGCTAGGATCAGCGCGAGGGCGCTGAAAATGCCGAGAAGCACCAAGGTGAGGCGGCGCGTCGAGATGGAATCGTCCACGCGCTGCTGCATGGTGTGGACGTCGAAGATGGGCTGGTCTTTATCAACCGCGGCGACTGCGGCACGAATCGCGGAGGTGAGGCTCGCGGGGTCGAGGGCGGAGCGGACGACGAGGTTCATGTCGGTCTCCGGTTGCTGGCGGTACGGATAATAAACTTCCAGCCGCGCGGGGTTGTCCAAACCGTAGAGTTTGGTGTCTGCAACGACGCCTACGATGGTGACCCATTTTCCGTCGCCTCCCGGATGGCCTCGCAGGATGCGTTTGCCGATGGGATCGCCATTGCTCCAGAAGCGGCGAGCCATGGTGGCATTGACGAGGCCCACTAACGGAGCGATTTCGTTGTCAGCATCGGTGAACGTTCGCCCGCGCAACACAGGGATGCCCATCGCGCTGGTGTAAGCGGCGCTGATGACGTGGCAGTCGGGATGCGGAAATTCTCCCGGACCCGGGGTGGGCAAGCCTTCGATGGTGACATCGGAGCGGCGGTGGCTGCCCGTAAGAGGAACCACCGTGCCGACTGCGGCGGATTCGACGCCGGGGATTATGCGAACGCGCTCGAGAACTTGTTGCCAGAAATTCAGGATGATCGGATCTTTGGAATACTGATCGGTGCGCAGATCCATTTCCATGGTCAGGACGCGGGCCGGCTCGAATCCCGGACTGACTTGAATCAGATGGTAGAGGCTCTTCAGCATTAGTCCGGCGCCGACCAGGAGCACCAGTGCCAGAGCTGTCTCGGCAATCGCCAGCGCGCCGCGCAGGCGATGCTGGGCAGAGTTCGAGGTCGCGCTACGCCCACCTTCTTTTAGAGTTTCGTGCAAATCCGGCCGGGTGGCTTGGAGCGCCGGGATCAGTCCGAAGGCAAAGGTCACAAGAACGATCATGGCGGCAGCGAAAAGGAAAACGCCGAGGTCCATGCGCACGCCCATCATCTGCAGCGAATCAGCGGGCAGCAAATACCGCAGGCCTGAAATTCCCCACGCTCCGAGGACAATGCCGACTGCGCCGCCGCAGACCGCCAGCACGAGGCTTTCCGTCAGCATCTGGCGAACGAGGCGGCCACGGCTGGCGCCGAATGCCAGACGCAGGGCAATTTCACGGGCGCGCGCGGCGCCACGCACGAGGAACAGATTCGCAACGTTGACGCAAGCGATCAGCAGGACAAAGACCACGGCGCCGAAAAGCACCAGGACAGCGAGGCGCGTGTCCCCCGTGAACGCTTCGCGAAAAGATTCCAGATGCGCGCCGAAGCCGTAATTCGATTGTGGGTACTGGTTGGCGAGGCGCGCGGTGATCGTATTCATTTCGACTGCGGCTTGAGACGGAGTCACGCCGGGGGAGAGGCGGCCGACTACGTCCATATCGCCACGCTCGCCACGCTCCGTTAGGCCAGCGGCAAAGACGCCGATGGGGATGAGGACGTCGCTGCGATCGAGAAAGCGGAATGTGGAGGGGAGAATGCCGACGATCGAGTAGCTGCGGCCATCCAGGATGATGGAGCGACCGATCACGGCGGGATCGCCGCCCAGATGCGATTGCCAGAGCTGGTAACTAAGCAGGACGACGGGCGCGGTTCCCGGTTTTTCTTCGGAGGGAAGAAGATCGCGGCCTAGAACCGGGCGGACGCCAACGAGCGCGAGAAAATTTGGTGAGACTGCGTAGCCGCCGATATTTTCGGGTTGCGCGATGCCGGAGAGATTGAAACCCACATTGTTAATGACGCTCATGGCGAGGAAGGAATGGCTCTGTTCGCGCCAGTCGAGGAAATCAGGATAGGAAACGGAAACATTGCCGACGTTCTTGTGGGTTTCGCGCAGACGGACGAGGTGCGAGGAATCTTTGAAGGGCAATGGGCGGAGCAGGACGACGTTTACGATGCTGAAGATCGCGGTATTGGCGCCGATGCCGAGGGCAAGGGTAAGGACGGCGACGATGGTGAAGCCGGGAGATTTTGCGAGCATGCGCACGGCAAATCTGAGGTCTTGTATTAGTGCGGTCATTCGCAGCCTCCCTCGACGAGCCCGCTATTTCTAGGAACGGAACAGCCGGCGGATCTAAAACCCGCGCCTACACCGTAGCGCCGGCAGGCAAAGCCCGCGAAGGATTGGCAGGCGGAGCGCCAACTGCATAGTGAATTAAACGAATTGGAATCAGCGATTTAGAGAGGATAGCTAGCGGGTTGGTGCGGCGGAATGCGCGGTTGCGGGAAGTGCCGTCACGAAATTGGACAGCAGGATTCGGGTTCGGCCACGTTTCGGCGTGAGATGAGATCAGCGACAGGCCTTTAAACCAAAAGCGCCCGCCTGAGGCGGCCGGTACAAAGTCAAAAAAAGGAGCACAAGATTGCCTATGCTATCGAGTTAGTGCGGCTTTTCGAGTTCTTCGATCAGGGCGGGGACGATTTCGAAAAGGTCGCCTACCACGCCGTAGTCGGCTACTTCGAAAATAGGGGCGTTTTGATCTTTGTTGATGGCGGCGATGGTGCGGGCGCCTTTCATGCCGACGACGTGCTGGATGGCGCCGCTGATGCCTAACGCGAGATAGAGTTTGGGCGCGACGGTCTGGCCGGAGCTGCCGATCTGGCGGTCCATGGGGAGCCAGCCTTCGTCGCAGATGGGGCGCGAGGCGCAGATTTCGCCCCCCATCAGTTTCGCGAGTTTCTCGGCGAGAGGAATATTTTCCGGGGCTTTGATGCCGCGGCCTACCGAGACCAGGATCGGCGCTTGTGTGAGGTCCACGGCTTGCTTGGCTTCACGGAACAGATCGAGCGGCTTGGTGCGGATTTGTTCTGGTTTCAGTTCCACGCTTACCGATTTTACGGGCGCTGTGCCGCTGGAATGTTTGGCGGCGAGGTCGGCGCGGAAGGCGCTGGCCTGGAAGGAAGCGATCCACGGGGCTTCGCCGGTGAAGACGACGTCGGCGGAGGTGCGGCCTTGAAACATTTGACGCACGAAGATGAGTTTTCCGTTTTCGTAGCGGTAGGCGACGCAGTCGCCGATCATGCCTTTTTGCAGCGAGGCCGCCAGCTTGGGCGCGAAATCGCGGACTTGATAGCTGTGGGGGAAAAGAACCAGGTCGGGTTTGCTGAATTCGATGATTTGACGCAGAGCCAAGGCGAAGCCGTCTGGCGTGTATTTTTCCAGGAGCTCGTGTTCGACGGCGAGGACTTCATCGAGTTGGTAGGCCGAGAGGTCGGCGGCCAGCGCCGCGATGCCTTTGCCGATTACTACGCCCGTCAGCGTGCCCTTGGTTTGCTGGACGATTTGCTGGGCGGCGGCCAGAGTTTCGAAGCTGACCTTGTTCCACTGCGCGTCGCGTTGTTCGGTGATGAGCAGGATTTTCATTTTTCGTCCGTTTTTAAAGAGTGCAAAGAAAAAGCAGATCCCTCGTTACGCCCGGGATGACAACCTAAAGACACATCAAAGCACGCGCGCTTCGTGGCGCAGTTTTTCCACCAGTTTGGCTGCGATTTCTTTGGGCTGGCCGGTTATGAATTCGGTTTTCTTGGTTTTTTGCGGCATGTAGATGCGCTCGACTCTTTGTGTGGGTGCGTCGGGCACGCCGAGCGTCGCGCGATCTACGGTCGCGATTTCCTTTTTCTTGGCGGACATGATGCCTTTCAGCGTGGCATAGCGCGGCTTGTTGATCCCGGATTGGATGGAGAGCACGGCCGGGAGCGGCAGTTCGACGTGCTGGAACCAGCCGGCTTCCAGTTCGCGCTTGAGCTTCATGTGATTTTCGACGACTTCGATTGCCATGATGATGGTGGCGTGCGGGCGGCCGAGAAGTTCGGCGAGCAGCACGCCGGTCTGGCCGAAGCCCTGGTCGTCGCTTTGCAGGCCGGTGAGGATCAGGTCGAAATTTTCGGATTGGATCGCTGCGGCAAGGGAACGCGCCGATGCAAGCGGATCGAGCTTGAAGAAATTGGCGTCGGAGACATGGATGCCGCGGTCGGCGCCTTTGGCGAGCGCTTCCTTAATGGTTTGCTTGGCGCGCTCGGGGCCCATGGAGATAGCCACGACTTCGCCGCCGTGTTTTTCTTTCAGGCGCAGGGCTTCTTCGAGCGCGAAAGTGTCTGGTTCGTTGGTTTCAAAGCCGATGTCGGATTCGCGAATCCAGGCGCCGCCCTCGAGGATGGCGAGCGGAGCGTCCTTCGCGGGCACTTGTTTGACGCACACTGCGATTTTCAAGAATGCCTCCGGAGCATGGAGAAAACGACAATCTGATAGCTGCTATCAGTATTTCATATTTACAGCAACGGCACAAATGGGAGCGGCGGACGCACGCGCGCGGGCAAGTTTGTGTTATTCAGGGAGGAGTACGAATCTTTCCATGTACGAACACGTTATCTTGAACGGCGGCACGAGCAAGCCCATTCGAGAAAAGGCATGAAATCCCGGGGAAAAGGGACGCAACATGAGCTACGCAGAGAACGATACGCTCCGCACGGGAGTTCTACAGGGCGTCAGTTATTTTGCGCTGATCGCAGTGGGATTCGGAGCGCTGCTATTCGGCGCCTGGAAATGGGACACCGCAAGGACCAACGAGGCGGTGCAAGAGTCCGAGGACGAACTGGTTCGCGATATCGCCGCGCAGCTGCCGCCGGGAACGTCGCACGCGGACATCGACAAATTCCTGATCGCGAAGGGGATGCCGCAACCGGGATACTTCAACTTTAACGGGCCGAATCCCAGGGGCAACGGCGAGACGGCGCTGCTGTGGACAAGGACGGCATCCGTTGGCAATCCGATCCACAGTTGCTGGATCCCACTGGTATTCCGGCTGGACGGCTCGGACGCGTTGATGGGGTATACGCACCAGGTGCGGTGCAGTTCGTATCTGATCGATGGGAACCGGGACCAGGGGACGCCGCTGCTGCGGTAGGGCAAATGCCGAATCTCAGGATGACTCGCGCCGCGGCCCGATTCACAAAGTCAAAAACAAATTCAAAGGCACACCGCCAAGATTGCCCTGCTGCGGCGGGCAGGCTTATGCCAGGTTACTCGACCCAGCGCTTGAAGAGCAGCGAGGCGTTGGTGCCGCCGAAGCCGAAGGAATTTGAGAGTGCGTAGGTGACTTCCCCTTTGCGCGCGTGATTGGGAATGTAATCAAGGTCGCACTCTGGGTCGGGCTTGTCGTAGTTCACCGTGGGCGGCATGATCTGGTCGCGCAGAGCGAGAACGCTGATACCGGCTTCCAGGCCTCCGGCGCCACCGAGCAGATGGCCGGTCATGGATTTCGTCGAGCTGATGGGAACTTTCTTGGCGCGCGCGCCGAAAACTCGTTTCAACGCTTCGGTTTCGATGGCGTCGCCAATGGGCGTGGAAGTTCCGTGCGCGTTGACGTAGCTGACGTCGTCGGGAGAAATATTGCCATCTTTCAGCGCAGCCAGTGAGACGCGATAGCCGCCGTCGCCGTGCTCGGCCGGCTGCGTGATGTGGTAGGCGTCGCCGGACATTCCGTAGCCCACGATTTCCGCGAGGATTTTTGCACCGCGATGCTGCGCGTATTCCAGCGATTCCAGAATCACCATGCCGGAGCCCTCGCCGACGATGAAGCCGTCGCGATCGGCATCGAACGGGCGGCTGGCGTGTTCGGGATCGTCATTGCGCGTGGAAAGAGCGCGCATGGCCGCAAATCCGCCGACGCTCATCGGTGTGATGGCGGCTTCGGTGCCGCCCGTGATCATCACGTCCGCCGCGCCGCGCTGAATAATTTTGAAGGCGTCACCGATGGCGTGCGCGGAAGCGGAGCAGGCTGTGGCGGTGGCCGAGTTCGGGCCTTTCGCGCCGTGACGAATGGAAACGTGCCCGGCGGCGAGATTGACGATGGTAGCGGGAATAAAAAATGGAGAGATTTTGCCAGGACCGCCCGCGAGATACTTGGAATGCTCGCGCTCGATGACGTCGAATCCGCCAATGCCGGAACCAATGTACACGCCAGTGGAATCCGCGATTTCCGGAGTGACTTTCAGGCCAGACATTTGCATCGCGAAATCGGCGGCGGCGAGAGCGAGCTGGATGAAGCGCCCGGTTTTCTTCAGCTCTTTTTTCTCGAGCCAATGCAGCGGATCAAAATCGCGGACTTCGCCGGCGATGCGGCAATCGAAGGCCGTGGCGTCAAAATGAGTGATGGCGCGGATACCACTCTTGCCGGCCAGCAGATTACGCCAGACTTCTTCGGTGCCAATGCCGCAGCCGCAAACCAGTCCAACGCCCGTAACCACAACTCGGCGATTCAAAGGGAACTTCTCCTGTACGGAATGGGACGACGGGCGAGCGCGTTACTTGCCCTTGGCGTGTTTCTCGATGTAATCCACGGCGTCTTTTACCGTGGCAATTTTTTCGGCGTCTTCGTCTGGAATTTCAATGCCGAAGTTTTCTTCAAATGCCATTACCAGCTCGACGGTGTCGAGCGAATCGGCGCCCAAGTCGTCCACAAAGGAGGCGGTGGGAGTGACTTCGCCTTCATCCACACCGAGCTGCTCGACGATAATAGTTTTCACGCGTTCTTCGACGCTGGCCATGCTAATTGTTCCTCCGGTTCGGCTGTCTGGAAATCCCCGCTCGCACGACAGGCTGGGGTAGCGCCTTCAACACAACCTTGCCATTCTATGCGGGGCTTAATGCTGGGTCAACCTTTGACAAGGGTAGAAGTGGCCTCGGCGGGCGTTAAAGTAAATCGAAAGCGCAGGCGAGGCGGCTCATGTTCGAACGTGGTGGATCAAAGTTCAAAAACTCAACGGAGGGGGCGCACAGGCCGGAGCGCAGAGGGCACGGAGAACACCTGGGCCAGGCGCCCGCAGAATACGCAAGCGTCCAATAGGATTTTGTTTGCGAGCTACGGTGTGTTTGTTTGTTGTTGCCGAGAAAGGTTGGGGGTTAGCTTGCGGATTACGAATTCCTGGAGGAGGTTGGTGGCGGCGGTTTCGCCGATGCCGATCAGGGTGTTTTCGACGGTCAATGTGGCGCCATCGCGATTCTGCGCGGGATAGTAGAGATTGGAGATGCCGCCAGAGGCCAGGCTGCCCAGGATGCCGGAATAATTGGGCTGCCAGTGTCCGTTATCGCCCTTGCAGATCACCGAGTTGGCGATCGCGTAGAGAACGCGCGACCGACTGCTGCCGGTGCCTTTGTAGAAATAACGCGGATCTTGTTTCAGTATTGATGGAAGTATGGCGCTGCCTATGAAAGTGCCGGTAACGAGGTCAGCGTAGGATGCGCCGTAGCGCTTGCCGTAGCCTTGGGCGCCTTGGCCGTAGCCGCTGAAAGTGTTGGTGGCTTGCTGCACCCCTGCGATCGCTCCGGTGATTGCGAAGTTGACCGGATCCATGGTGGTGCGCCAGGCAAGCTGAAATTTTTGTTTGGAGGCGAGAGGAGCGGCGTTGGGAACGTAGCTGACATAGAAATTCGGAATTACGCCGAAGATGCGCTGCTTTTCCTCGACTTTGAGCTCTTCTGCGGCGACTTCGACGAGCGGTACGTTGACTTCAACCTGGGTGGCCTCGGTCGCGAGACCGAACACGATTTGCGGAAGAATGAGATTCTCGCCTGGATTCAGGATGGCCGAAACTTTCTGGGTCGTGAAGAGTTCCGAGGTAACGGTCAGCTGAAAGGGGCCGGGAGCGATGCCGGCGAAGGCGAATTGGCCGTCGTCGCCGGATAACACTTCTTGTTTTGGAAATTTGTCATCGCGCGTGAGAATTACGTGCGCACCGGCTACGGCGGCGCCGGAAGGATCAACGATGGTGCCGTTGATGTTCCCGGGTAAATGCTGGTCAGGTTGCTGCTCGACTGGCGCAGTGGCAGTCGGCGCATCCGGCAAAGGACTGGTCACCTCCGGCGCGGAAGGGGTTTGCCGAGACTGAGCCACCGCTGGGAACGAGCAAAGCAGGAGGCTCAGACCCAGGCCAGCCAAGCCTGCAAAGCGAATCGCCGAGCTTCTGGCGGTTCGGTCCAGGGACTTGCTGCGCAAATTTGGGTTGTGGGAATTCACGATTACTCTTTGGGTCTTCCCTTTTTCTTCCACTAAAAGTTCAAGTTAGTTCCACAAAGATGATACCAGTTGCACGCCGAATCTCGGGATAGTACGAGCGGACAAGTATGGAGCACGAACGGTCGGGCTTGACCCGATTCTTTTTCCCCGGTAGCATCCGCATTCGCTTGATTCCTCAGCCAAATCACTCGGCGTTAACTCCACCCAAGGCCTCTTTCCAGCAGCGCTTCGGCAGTGAGGCTTGGATCGTCGTCACGCTGGCGGTGCTCGGCGCGATTATGATGATCAGCAATCCTTAGGTTTACGGCCGCAGATAACGAAATCGCCATCATTGATATGGCGGCCAAGCCTGCGTTCGCGACGATCAAGCTGTTTGTCAGCGGCCGAGGTCAGCATGAGCATCCGCTGCGATCCGACCTGATCCTGCACGGATGGCTTTGGCTGACGGGCGGGAATATTCATTTGGTTCGTCTCCCCTCGGTCATTTTCTATCTGCTGGGCGCATGGTTTCCGATACAAGCAGCGCGGCGGATGGGCGGGGACCGCGCGCGAAACGATACGTTAATCCTGCTGCTGTGGCCCTACGGATTTCACCTCGGGCGCCCGGCGGGCTGGTATTCATTCACGTTCTTGCTGCTCTCGTTGCTCACCTTCGGTCATTTGAAATATCTCGAGCGCCGGTCGCCAGGAACTTGGATGCCGGTAGTGCTGTGCGCGTTGGCACTGGTCGATACAAATTATTGCGGTTGGGCCGTGCTGGGACTCTTGGGCCTTGATCGGCTGCTGCGACTTGGACGCGAGCGGCGGACGTGGCTGCTGCTGGCAACTGGGCTCTTTCTGCTCGTCGCGTCCATTCCGATCATGCGGGCGCTCATGACGGAGCTGCGGACGGGAGCTGTAAGGGGACGCGCCAGTTCACCGCTTGCGAGAGGCACCTACAATCTCTACTGCCTGTTTGTGAGCGAGTCGGTTGCGGGGTGGATCTGGGTGCCGGGGATTGCGACAGCTTTGGCGATTGCCGTCCTGTTACTGCTGGGATTTGTTTACGCGAAGCCGGAAGCTCGGCGATTGTTTTTGTACTTCGCGGCACTGCTGACGGTGATGACCTTCCTCCAGATTGTAACGACGCGGCGCACGCTGCTGATCCGCCCGTGGCTGATCCTTCCTGTCGGGACAACGCTCGGAACGATGACACTGCCATTTGCGCGACGCTTGCTCGCAGGCTCGCTCGTTTTGGTGGGCGCGATTGGCTGGTAGGGGATTTTCTCGCGCAAACTTTACGCCGCGCCGCATTGGCTCGAGCCCTGGGATCAAGTGGCGCGACAGGCCGCGGAAGTTGCCAGCAATGACGGGATCGTCATTGGCAATAACCCATCGTTCTTTTTTTATTTGAGGTATTTCATGCCAGCTACCAGCCCTGCGACCAACCGAAATCTTGCGGGGATTTTGCCCTCGTCGGTGCGGGCGCCCAATATCCATTCGCCGCAGGAGTGGCTGGAAACGGGCGCTCCCACGAAGCCTGTTTGCTGTGGTTTTCGATGGACCGAGCTTCCGGGTCCCGGGGCCTTCCATGGAGGAAATTCGCGCTGCGCTGAACGCTCGTTGCAAGACCGTCGGCGAACAAGACCCGGTGCGTGACGCCGGGGTGAAATGAAAGCGGGAATAGCAGCCGACGACGGGGCAGCGTGTGTGACGGATTCGAGTTGTGACGTTTGGATGCGCGCTGCAGTGATGATTCGTAGGATTGGGCGTTGTGAAACGCGGTATGGAAACTGCACTAGCCCATGTAGAGGCCGCCGTTGACGTCGAGGACTTGGCCGGTGATGTAGGCGGCTTCGTCGCTTGCGAGAAAGACGATCGCGGCGGCTACGTCCGCATCTGAGCCGAAGCGGCCTAGCGGGATCATGGATTTCATTTTGTCTTTGAGTTCCTGCGGGAGCGGGGCGGTCATCGGCGTATCAATGAAGCCGGGGGCGACGGCGTTCACGGTGATGTTGCGCGAGGCAACTTCGACAGCGATGGCGCGGGTGAGGCCGATCAGCCCGGCTTTCGAGGCGACATAATTGGCCTGGCCGGCGTTGCCGGTTTGCGCGACGACGGACGTGAGGTTGATGATGCGTCCGGAGCGCTGCTTGAGCATCGCGCCGAGAGCTTGCTGAATGCAGAGATGCGCGCCGGTGAGGTTGGTGCGCAGCACGGCGTCCCAGTCTTCCAGCTTCATGCGCAGGGCGAGCGTGTCGCGCGTGATGGCGGCGTTGTTCACCAGGATGTCGAGCTTGCCGAATTTCGCGAGGAGTTGCTGGAAGCCGGTTTTCACTTGCGCGGGATCGGCTACGTCGATCGGGACGGCTAGCGCAGTGCCGCCTGCGGCTTCGATTTCGCTTACCAGAGCTGCGAGTTTTTCGGCGTTGCGCGCGGCGACTGCTACTTTTGCGCCTGCGACTACGAGCGCGAGTGCGGTGGAGCGGCCGATGCCTTGGGAGGCGCCGGTGACGAGAGCGACTTTGTCTTGGAGTGAGAACATAAGGATTGAAACTACCTTATGAGGAATGGGTAAGGCAACTGGGCGGTGGCGCTATGGTTCGCGGACTTCGGCGCGGGCTTGGGCTAGTTTTTCCATTGTGGCTTGCAGCGAGGCGGAATCTTCGACGTTGAAAACGCGGACGGAGCGATCGATTTGGCGCAGGAGGCCGGTCAGGACTTTGCCGGGGCCTACTTCGACGAAGACGGTGACGCCGGACTCGATCATTTCGCGCACGGAATCGAGCCAGCGTACGGGGGCGGTGACCTGGCGGATGAGCGCGGCACGGGCTTCTTCGCCGGTGGTGATGGCTTGGGCGTCCACGTTGGTGATCAGCGGAATTTTCAGAGCGCTGAATTGAGTGGCGCGTAAATCCGCTTCGAGGCGTTGTTGTGCAGGCATCATCAGCGCGCAATGGAACGGCGCTGAAACCGGAAGGATGACGGCGCGCTTGGCGCCACTCTGCGAGGCGATTTCGACGGCGCGCTTCACGGCTGCGGCCGAGCCGGAAATTACGGTTTGTTCCGGCGAATTCAGGTTGGCGGGCGAGACGACTTCATTTTCGGCGGCTTTCTTGCAGATGTCCCCCACTTCCGTGGGCGAAAGGCCCAGAATCGCGGCCATCGCGCCTTGCCCCGCGGGCACTGCTTCCTGCATGTATTTTCCTCGCGCGCGCACCAATTTCACCGCGGCAGAAAAATCCACCCCGCCGGCCGCAACCAGCGCGGAATATTCACCAAGGCTGTGTCCGGCGACGAAATCGGGAACGATTCCCTTCCCGGCCAGCGCGCGATAGGCTGCTGTCGAAACCGTCAGTATGGCCGGTTGGGTATTTTCGGTGAGCTTCAGCGCTTCTTCGGAACCTTCAAAGCAGGTTTGCGTGATCGAAAATCCCAGCGCGGAATCCGCCGCATCGAAGACGGACTTCGATTCCGGGAAATTTGCGGCAAGGTCGCGGCCCATACCGCAATACTGCGAAGCCTGCCCGGGAAAAAGGAACGCTAGTTTGCTCATGAGGGATTGGCGGTTCCGCGCAGATCAGCCGCGCGCAGCAACCGCGGCAGCGGAAAGCTCCTGTTCGATTTTTTCGTTGAAGCGCGAGCGGCAGAGTTCGCTGGCGACGCGTATGGCGTTCTTGACGGCGAGGGCGTTGGAGCGGCCGTGCCCGATGATGGTGATGCCGCGGACGCCCAGCAGCGGCGCGCCACCGTATTCGGAGGAATCGGTGCGTTTGCGGAAGCTGTCGAACGCGTCTTTCGAGAGCACGTAGCCGACCTGCGATTTCAGGCTGCTCTTGATGGCTTTTTTCAACATGGCGCCGATATGCTCGACCAACCCTTCGCTGATTTTCAGCGCAATGTTGCCGATGAACCCGTCGCAGACGATCACGTCCACATCGCCGCGAAAAACGTCGCGACCCTCGACGTTCCCGACAAAATTGAGGGAAAGCTGTTTCAGGCGCGCGGCGGCTTCGCGGGTCAGCTCGTTGCCTTTCATTTCCTCTTCCCCGATAGAAAGCAGCGCGACGCGCGGACGTTTCGCGCCCCAAATGGTGCGGTAATAAATCTCGCCCATCACTGCGAACTGCTCGATCTGCTCGGCCTTGGAATCTACGTTCGCGCCAACGTCCAGGATGACGGTGACTTTTTCCTTCATGTTGGGGAAGGCAGCCGCGAGAGCAGGACGATCGACCGCTGCAAGCGTGCCCAGCACAAAGCGGGCGACGGTCATCACCGCGCCCGTATTGCCGGCGCTCACCAGCGCTTCGGCTTTGCCGTCGCGTACCAGCCGCGCCGCAACGTGTACCGAGCTTTCCTTCTTGCGGCGAAACGCCTGCGAAGGCGAATCGCTCATGGTGATCACGTCGGTGGCGTTGACGATCTCAATGGGCAGGCCGCGATGGCCGTGCCGGCCAAGCTCCTGCCGGACGGTGGCTTCGATGCCCACCAGCAGAATGCGGACGCCTAACTCACGGGCAGCCAGAATCGCGCCTTCGACTTCGGCGCGTGGGGCATGGTCGCCTCCCATAGCGTCAACGGCAATGGTGGTCATCTATACACCCATGGGCACCCAGAGAGCACCAAACTGGAAAGGTAGGCGATGAAAACTTAGGCTGTCTTGGCCGCGGTGTCAATCACTTCCCGGCCCTTGTAGAAGCCGCAATGGGGACACGCATTGTGGGGCAGCTTTTTCTCGTGGCAGTTGGGGCATTCGGCCAGGGACAAGGGAGTAAGAAAGTCATGGGCACGCCGCTTGTTCTTGCGCGCATGCGAGTGACGGCGTTTTGGATTAGGCATTCCAGCTCCTCAATTGACAGGCCGCTACGAGAGCGGCCGAAATGGAAAAGGTATTGTAGCGTCTTATTGCTTTTTGAACCAGTCCTGCTTCAGACGGGCCAGCGGGGCGAGCCGGGGGTCAGAGGCATGCTTTTCGCAGCGGCATTCTTCGTTATTCAGATTGGCGCCGCAATGCGGGCAGAGGCCGCGGCAATCGCTGCGGCAAATGACCTTCATGGGAAGCGCCAGATTCACCTGTTCGGCCAGAATGTCGGCGAGGAACAGGCCGTCACCTTCAAAGAAGGCGACCTCGGTGTCGTCCAGATTCAGGTGGAATTCTTCGTCCACGGCCATAGAGGTCATGGGGCGATAGAAAAGATCGAAATCGCGGCTGATTTCCTCGACGACGGTATCCAGGCAGCGGGCGCAGATCAGTTCAACCCGGGTGTGCAGATTGCCGTAGATGCGGATCTGGCCTTCGACCAACTCGGCGGTGGCGCGGATTTCCAGCGGTTCAACCTGGTGGAATTCACCGGAATGGAAATCGAGCGTGCCGGGGGTGTAGCTCTTCCGGATGCGGATCTTGCGTAGCGCGAGTTCGTTGACATCCAGAAACATTGGTTTTCCCCGTCTTTATAGAGCAATTTCAATTATAAGTCCAGTGACTGCGTTGTCAAGGAAGCCGCCTGTGGAGATAGTTTCGCTGACACCAAACGAGCAATGACCATTTTACGCTCGAAGGAGCGGCGAAAAAACGAAGAGATTGGCGCTAGGAAGGGTGATGCGTGTCTCAGGTCGTGGGAGTGGCGGAGATGCCGAGGAGTTCGTGGCACTGGCGCAGCAGGAAATGATCGGTCATGCCGGCGATGTAATCGCAGATGACGCGGTGGGGTGGCTGGTGCAGCGCGAGCTCCGAGTACTGGACAGGCATCCGTTTAGGGTCGTCCAGGAAAAACGAGAAAAGGGCGTCGAGCGCGGCTACGGAACGGTCGCGGTCTTCGACGATCGTCGGTTGCGAATAAAGGCGGGCGAAGAGGAAGCGCTTCAGGTCACCGTTCAACTTGGCCATCGCCGGTGAAAAACTGGCAAGGCGCTGACGCTGGTGGCGGACGTCTTCGACGGTTTCGACGCCGGATTCTTGGACGCGGGCTTGCGTGGTTTCAATCAGGTCCGTGGCCAGAAGATCGAGAACCCGTTTGAGAGCTTCGTTGAATTTCAGTTTAGATTTGGCCTCGCGATAGTGGCGATCTACATCCTCGTACGCTGTATTGAATACAGAAACCTCGGCACGCAGTTGATCGAGATCAATCAGGTGGGCTTCGAAACCGTCATCGAGATCGGCGGTGTTGTAGGCGATCTCGTCCACGAAATCAATGAGCTGGGATTCGAGCGGGGGGCGCTGCTCCAGCAGATATTCGGCAAGCTGCGGAAACTCCGCCGCGGAATAATCGCGTGAATGTTTGATGATGCCTTCGCGGACTTCAAAGGTGAGATTCAGGCCGTTGAAATCCAGATAGCTCTGCTCGAATTCTTCAACGATATACAGCGCGTGAAGATTATGGTTGAAGCGCTCGCCGAATGCGCGCATGCGCAGATCGAGCTGCTTTTCGCCCGCGTGACCGAAGGGCGGGTGGCCGATGTCGTGGACCAGCGCCAGCGATTCGGCAAGATCGGTATTTAAATGCAAAGCGCCGGCGACGGTGCGGGCCACTTGCGCGACTTCGAGAGTATGGGTGAGACGATTGCGGAAGTGATCGGAGAAGCGCGTGGTGAAGACTTGCGTTTTGGCTTCGAGCCTGCGGAAGGCACGGGAATGGATCACGCGATCGCGGTCGCGCGCGTAATCGTTGCGATAGGGATGTTGCGGCTCCGGGAAGCGGCGGCCGCGCGTGCGGCGCACGTCCATGGCGTAGGATGCCAGCATGCTTTCCGTTCATTCTAGACGCTATCGCGGAAATAATCAGCGGGGATTGAAAGGAGCGGCAAGCCGCGCTCCCCTTGCAGGAGGAAATTGCTATGATGCGCGGATGCTTTCCGAAGACGCAATACTGCGGAGACTGCGAAAAATCTGCCTGCGGCTGCCGGCAGCTACCGAGGGAGTGAGTTTCGGGCATCCGACATTTCGCGTGGCAAAGAAAATTTTTGCGGTGCTGGAGAAGTACAAAGGTGAACTGGGAATTTGCCTGAAAGTGGGGAAACTGCTGCAAGGCGTATTCCTGAATGACCCGCGCTTTTTTCGCACGCCTTATATCGGCAAGCACGGATGGGTCACGTTGCGCGCATACGCCGCGCCGCTAAACTGGAACGAAATTCGCGAACTGGTGAAGTGCAGTTACGACTTGGTGGCGCCAGCGAAAGCGCGACCACGAACGAAGCAGAAGCGCCAAGGCTAAAGCGCCACAGATCAGGACTTGCCGGGCAGAAGATTCATTTCCTGCATAGCTTGGTCGGCGATGGGAGTATCAGGGTAGTCGGACTTGATCTGCGTATAAAGCTTGGTGGCTTCGGCGGGATTTTTTGCGCCGTAGTGTTCGGCCAGCGCCAGCATCACTACCGGCTTGGGCACCAGCACGACGGGTTTCGCGATCAATTGCTGATAGAGCTTGACGGCTTCGTCGCCCTGGCCCATGCGGTCGTTCAATTGCGCGAGCTCGAAGCGCGCCAGCGCAGCGAAATCCTCCACGCCGCTTTCGGACAGGCCCTGCAGCCATTTCTTCGCTTCATCATTCTTGCCGAGCTTTTCATCGCTCAGGGCGCCGTAGTAGGCGGCGAGCTGGCCAGGACGGGTGTGGGCGTATTTCGCGTTGACGGCTGCGAATTTCTGCGCGGCGTCGGAATATTTATTCTTGTCGTCAATGTAGGTGGTTTCACCCGGCTGGGCAGGCTCTCCCGCGGTGCGAATGCGCGCCTGGAACGATTTCATCGCGTCGTCGTAGGCCGCGGTAGCCTTCACGGTCTGGCGCTCGGTGTAGGTCTGCCAGCCGAAAATGCCGATAGCGACCAGGAGCGCGGCGAGCAAAATATAGACGGTCAATTGTTTGTGGGAAAGGACGGCATCGGCGCCGTGCGCGAGTGTTTCGCGAATTTCGTCCGTTTTTAGTTCCTTGCGGGAAATATGCTGCGCCAAGTGTGCACCCCGAGCGAGATTGGAAACCTAAATATTAGCATAAAGCCGGGGGTGCCATGCGGCAATCGGAGGAACAGCCCGCTCGCTAGCCTGGCGGTTACGACTTGAAGCTGCGGATGGCGGCGCCTTCTTCGGACTGGACGTCGAAGACGGTGAACAGGCGGGTGATCTGCAGGATGTCGTGAACGCGTTTGGTGAGGTGCAGAAGTTTCAGCTCACCGCTGGCGTTTTTCACGGTGGTATAGGCGCTGACGAGCTCGCCGATGCCGGAGCTATCGATGTAATCCACATCGTAAAGGCTGAGCAGGATTTTCTTGTTGCCGGAATTGATCAGCTCGCGCACGGTGTTGCGCAGCATGGCGCTGCCCTCGCCTAGGGTAATCTTGCCGCTGAAATCAACGATCGTTACGTCGCCCAATTGGCGGCGTGTTCCTTGGAGAGCCACGGGATCCTCGTTGTTGATTCTACTCTGGTTTGTGTTTGCCGTTATCGGAAACTGGCTGGGGCAGTTTCTTGACCATAATCAAATGGGCCCCGCCTTCGGGCCCGCGTTCGACTCTAAAATCGTCCATGAAGGCGCGCATCAGGAAGAGGCCGCGGCCGGAAGTGCGCAATAGGTTTTCTTCCGCGAGCGGATCGGGTATTTCGGTCAGCTCGAATCCTTTGCCCTGATCGAGCACGCGAACGATCATGTTATCCGGCTGCAGCTCGACGGTCATCATGATCTTCTTCTGGCGATCCTGCTGGTTGCCATAATTGTAGGCGTTGATCACGCCTTCGCGCACGGCCATGCCGATTTTATGCACTTCTTCCTCGGGAAAGCCGGCGGCTTCGGCCACGCGCATGGAAATACTTTCCGCGAGGTCCACGCTTTCCAGAAGCGTCTCCAGCATCACTTCAATCCGTTGAGTTTTGGCCGCCATCCGTTGTCGGGGCAAGGTCCGTTTAATAAAAGGACGCGAGTATGGTTATCACAGCGCCGGAGTGCAAGTCAATGAACTCCGGGTACCCGTAGCGGGTGCGCCTGCGATAACGCGTCTAATGACTCGTTGCGCCCAGTCTGCGACACTTCGCATCTAAGTGCACCGGGCGGTCCTGCTGGACGCAAAATTAGCTCCGAGGTGTAACCAATGAACGCTCCTTCTGCTCTGCGCACGACCAGAATTTCACTGAACAACGGTACTGACCATATGCCCGCACTCGGCTTCGGCACGCTCATTCCCGACCCAGCCGTCACCATAACGGCGACCACCGCCGCACTCGCAGCCGGATTTCGACATCTCGATTGCGCGGAAAGATACCGGAACGAGCGCGAGGTAGGCAATGCGTTGCAGTCAGGGCTCGCCGCGGGAGGAATCGCGCGCGAAGAAATTTTCGTCACTACCAAGCTGTGGAACTCCAATCACCGGCCCGAGCGCGTCGAACCGGCTTTCCAGGCGAGTCTCGCCAGACTCGGGCTCAACTATCTCGATCTCTACCTCATTCACACTCCCTTTGCATTTCAACCCGGCGACGACCAAGACCCGCGCGATCAAAACGGCAATGTCCTTTACGATCACGACGTGACTCTGCTCGACACCTGGAAAGCGCTGGAAGCCCTGGTGGATGATGGCAACTGCCGGGCCATCGGACTTTCGGACGTCGGTTTAAGCGAGCTGAAGCACATCTATGAATCAGCTAGAATCAAGCCCGCCGTGGTCCAAGTAGAATCACATCCGTATCTGCCGGAAACGGAGCTATTGGAATACTGCAAAGAGAAGGGCATTGTGCTTTTGGCTTTTGCGCCACTCGGTCACGGGATGAGGCCGGGGTTGCTCGAAGATCCAGTGATTTCAGCGATCGCCGCGCGGGCCAGAAAGACGCCGGCACAGGTGCTGCTGGCTTGGGCCGTGCAGCGCGGCACGGCCGTGCTTACCACGCCCAAGTCTGCGGCCCGCGCGCGAGAGAGTTTCGACATCTCTGCCCTTCCGCCAGAGGCGCTCGAGGAAATCAATCGCATCCAGACCAGACAGAGGCTGAATCAAGTGGTGACAACCGGCGTTCCGGGCTTCATTCCACAAGCCAAGACCGCTGAACGAGGGAACTGAACAAAGGAGCTAAGTATGAGCGCGACACCGCAGCCCGAGCAGTCCACGCAAGAGCAACGAATCCGAGCCGCACTGGATCAGCATTGGGCGGCGTCCGATGCCAACGATTTCGAAACCGAGCACCGCATCTATCTCGACGACGCGGTGCTGGAATACCCGCAGTCAGGCGAGCGAACCCGCGGTCGAAGCAACATACAGGGCCAGCGCGCCAGTCAGCCGAACAAAAAGCGCTTTTCGATCCGACGAATCGTGGGCAGCGGCGAGCTTTGGGTCACCGAATTCGTCCTGACTTATGACGCCAAGCCGTCCTACACCGTGAGCATCATGGAGTTCAAGGGCGACAAGGTCGCGCGGGAAACGCAGTACTTTGCGGATCCATTCGCAGCTCCCGCATTCCGCGCTCAATGGGTCGAACGGATGGACGCATAATCTCGAGGCGCGAGAGTTCGCGAGCGACACCGCCATTCGCGGTTTGCAGCATAATTGTCGGGAACAAAGATTAATCCACGGGTCCCAATACCAAGGCATCGCCAATACCATCGTCCAATTGATTCGCCGGAGCACCTCGGGTGTAATCGCCGCATCGCAGCCGATTCGGTCAGACGAGCGACACTTTATAAATTAGAATACGGGCTTGGCCGCACCGCTCGCCCGTCTGGAGGAAAAGCGATGAGTATTATCGATAAGGCGCTAGAAGCAAACCGCAAGTATGCAAAAAACTACAATCCAACGCTCGGGAAGCGTCCGGCTCCCAAAATCGCAGTTGTAACGTGCATGGATCCACGGCTCTCAGACCTCCCTGCAATCTTGGGCCTGCCGGAGGCCGATCTAGACGTTATCCGAACCGGCGGACCCGCGGTAACCGATGATGTTCTCAGCGAACTTATTGTTTCCAACCGTATACTCGGAACCACGGAGATACTGCTCCTCAATCACACCGGCTGCGGATTCACCACATTCACTGACGCTGAGCTGAACCAGAAACTCTCGGCTTTAACCGGCGACGCGTCGCCCGCTCCGATGCGCTTCTTCTCTTACAAGGACCCTGAACAGAACACACGGGAACAGATCAAGAAGGTCAGATCACATCCGTGGATCGCCAAAGAAGTTCCTGTGCGCGGTTTTATTTTCGACGTGGAGACCGGCCTGATCAGGGAAGTCCACCAGGCTTCACGCCAGGCCACTGCCTGAAGGACGGTGGCTTTCCGAGGTCGATTCCGAGCGGCGACGCACCCCGGAGCAGCAGATCTCTGGTCGTCCCGGTGCGGCGCGCGCACACCGGGACTCGCTCGGAATACAAGGCGCCTGCTCAGCGTCGAGCCGATCGAAATTGCCTGAAGTTCTTCGCTTCGGACTTGAAATAAACAGCCTTTACCCTGACGTCAGCAGACAGGAAGTTTTTCATTCACGAAGAAGACCGCGACATCCGTATAATCCAATACCTGTGAGGCGCAATGACGAAAACGACGAGCTTTCAAGCGGACATTCGCCCGCTTTTTACCGACCGAGACATTCAAGGCATGATCAAGGGCTTTAACCTCGCGAGTTATGATGAGGTGAAGGCCCACGCAGCCGCCATCTACGACCGCATTCGGGGAATCGGCGGCGCCGTAATGCCGCCACCACCCCCAAGGGGGGAGGGTCCTTGGCCCCAATCTCGCATCGATTTATTCGCTAAATGGATCGCAGATGGGTGCCCACCTTAGGCGGGCTCAATCGCCAAGCCCCAGCTTTTGTCCTGATCACCGCGGTAACCGGAAAAGTCGAACTGCAGGATATGAGGTATCGCTGCAGCACATCCTCGGCTGGAGGGACAAGAGATGGATTGGAAACGGTTGATCCAGTTTGCGCTGTCGGGTAGCAGTGATTGGGAACAGTATGCCATCCTGCTGGTACGCGTTTCGATCGGGCTGTTCTTCGCCATTTCCGGGGCAAACAAATTGTTTGTCGCCGGCGGCACGAAACCTGTTTACGACACGCTCGTTCAGGCCAAAGTCCCGTTTCCCCGCCTGATGGCTTATTTCGTGGCAGGTGTCGAGTTCGTTTGCGGATCCTTGGTGACCGTGGGGCTTGTTTCCAGCGCGGCCTGTGCGGCTTTATTGATCGATATGATTGTCGCCATCTTGACCGACTCGCTTTCCACCTTGCCTAAAGGACTTTCGGCTCTCAGCTGGCTTGACGATTTCCTCTACCTGCCGGAAGTCCTCTACGTGCTCTTCTTTGTCTGGCTGATCTGCTCCGGTCCGGGAAAGTTCAGTGCCGACTACTGGCTCGCCGGCAGGTTACTGAGGTGATCGAGCGACGAAGCAGCTTGTTGCTAGACAAGAGCTTAATGGTCATTACCAGAATTATTCAGCCGCAGGACTGGCCCTGAGCCCTGCTTAACGCGCCGACCAGCGAAGTGAAATCGGTAAATATTCAGGACTTGGGAATTGCTTCGTTTCCATTCCAAACTTGAAAAATCGTCCGGTGAGGTTGAGAATGTCAAGATAATCGCCCCATCGGCCCCGCATCCGAGCGATCGAACTTTTGGCCTCGCATCTAAACCTTTAGGAGAAGATTGGCCATGTCGCATCATTTCGATACGCCTACCGCAAAAGAAGACCCCCGCATCAACATCTGCGACTTCTACTTGTTTCGCGGGCGCCCGGGCACAACGGTCATGGCTTTGACCGTGAATCCGAACGCCGGCGTCGGCGCGCCAGAGACCTTCCGCGACGAAGGTCTCTACGCCTTTCGCTTCGACACGGATCGCGATCTTCGCGAAGACGTCGCCTTCAAGGTCCAGTTCGGCGCGCCCGACCACGCCGATGGCGGCGAGCACCGGCACGTTCAGACCTTCGCGGTCCGGCGCGCCACCGGAGCGGACGCTCTGAAGGGTGCCGCGGGCGAACTCATCATTTCCGGGAATACGGGACGCGTCGTGCAAGCGGATCAGGGCTGCCTGGCGTACGCAGGCCTCGCGCCCGATCTGTTCGCCACCGATGGCGCCGGTTTCGGCGCCTTCAGAAAAGCTCTGTGGTCCGAAAACCGGTTTGCCCCGGAGGCGTTCCAGAACCGCCAGAACTTTTTCGGCGGCAACAATGTCACCGCCATCGTCCTCGAGGTCCCCAGCAGCCTGATCGGCCGAGGTGTGGTGCACGCCTGGGCCACCGCATCGCTCTACGGGCACGCGCCGGAGGTGCAGGTATCGCGTTGGGGCCTGCCGATGATCACCCACATCCTGCTCTCCGATCCGTCGCTGCACGACGCATCGGAAAACTACAACCGCGCGGTCCCGGCGGACGAAGTGGCGCTGTTCTCCAAACCGATCCGCGACTTCGTGGAAAAAGTCACCGCGCTCGCCCACTCAGCGGCCGACCCATCCGCGTACGCTACCCAACTCCTCGCGCGCCTCTGCCCATCGGTCCTGCCCTATGAACTGGACACGCCCGCCTCATTCAGCTTTGCCGCCTTCAACGGCCGCGGTCTCTGCGACGACGTGATGGACGTGATTCTCACGCTGGTCACGAACACGGCCCTCGGCGACGGGGTGGCACCCGACATGCAGTTGATGCGCCCGGATTTTCCCTATTTCGGCGAGCCGCACGCTACGGCGGCGAGTTCCGCAAAGCAGTGAGGGCGAAGGAGTGAGCGCACCGACGACACAGCGGCGAGCTGCGATTGGATGGATTTGCTCGCCGGCGGCGCGGAGCGAATCACCGTCGCCGGCGCGAACGCTTCGCGCCGCATCGGTGTGTCAGCAAGCCTATACATGATCATTAGAGGCTCAAGATTTTCGCGGATGGTTCAAATCAAGCCACAGCACCGAGTATGTCTTCGATAGCTTCCGGTTTGTCCGTTATCCGCTTCACTGCGGATCTCCCTGCGCATGAGCTTTTGCCAACTTCGCCTCGCTACCGAGCGGCCTAGCTACGTCCTGAAAAATGGGAGCTCCAAGCGGGGCACCCGTGAATCCGCCGTTCACCATCCGCTCGACCGCGTTGACGTACGAGGAGTCGTCCGACGCGAGGAAAAGCACGGCTTAGGCAACCTCGTCCGGCTCGCCCCAACGACCCTGCGGAACCGCGGTAGAGAAGAACTTCTCCAACTTAGCGGAATCTTCTGCGGTAGCAGAGGCGCGTGGCCCGCGCTTCCAAATGGGAGTTTTGATCGCGCCTGGTGCGACGACGTTCACGCGAATGTTGCGATGACCAGCGCCGCCTAGGAAGTCGCAGGCTCGGCGGGCTTGGCAACTTTGGCAATGACGAGGCCCGCGACGAGCCAAGTGAGCGAGGAATCGGTAAGGTTCACGGCGGTGTATGCGCCGGAGAAACCCCACCAATTCCAATTCGGAAGATCGACGATAACGCTGGCAGCGAGGCCGACGATCGCGAGAAACACTACACGGCGCGCGTAGCTCAATCCAGCGGTTTGCAGCAGCAGCCAAGTGAGCAGAAATGCCGCGGCCATCAGGCTGAGCAGCTGAACGATCAGGCCACGGCTGTAGGAGCCAAATCCGCCGCGGCGCACCGCTGCCACCATGATCGGGCCGTTCTGCATTTTCTGCATCAGCGCGGCCAGAGCGCTTTTCTTTTGTTCTGGCGTCATTCCGGCCGTGGGCGGCATATTGGGCAACAGGTAGGTGCCGTCCTGGGTCGCGTGCGAGGCGATGACCGCGGAGACTTCATCTTCATTCTGAAATCCAACCATGGTTTTTTCGTGCCAGCCCAGGAGTTCCCACGAAATGGAGCTCCACAGGAAAGCTGCCAGGCCGCCCAGGATGGTCCCGAGGATCAACGATTTTGTCATGGCGCCTCCTTGTGGGTTGCGAACATCTCTACGCGTCAGGCATTTCAGACATGCTGCGCGACGGAAAGGACGTTGCCGTCGGGATCTTTGAACCAGGCAACTTTATCGCCACCGGGCGCTGTCCAGATGCCGAGTTCGGGATCCTGAATGAAAGGATATTTTTCAAATGCCACGCCGCGGCCTTTGAGCCAGGCGACGACTGCTTCGATATCTTGCACTTCCCAGCCGAGAATGGTGAAGGCGGCGGGCGCGAAATCCTTGGGAACCTTGGCGATCCGAATTTTGTTCTCCCCCGCCAGCACCACCAGTGCGAAGGCATCGTCACTGACAAATTGAAAGCCCAGCTTGCCTTCGTAGAATTCGCGCGCTTTCTGGGAATCGCGCGCGGGAACGAAGCCGACCATTTTGCAGGATGCGAGCATCTTAGACCTCCCCGGCAACTTCAGATGAAATATGGAACTCAGAAAATATTCACGGCGCGCGCAGCGAGCAACACCACAATCGCCAGCGAGATCAAGGCCTGCAACATCGTGCCTGCTTTGGCCCAGCGCGACAGGACGGCCGTGTCCGTCGGCGAAAAGGCCGTGCTGGTATTAAATGCCAGGAACAGGTAGTCCATGAATTGCGGCGACCAGTTGGGATCTCTGCCTTCCTCATCCAGCATCTGCGGAAACAGGAACGAGCTTTTCAAACGCCCGCTGCGCGCGTCGCGCCGCGAAGGGCCGCCCGCATCCAGCTTCCAGTACCACAACGCGAAGACCACTATGTTGGTGAACCAGAGCGCCAGAGCGCCACGCAGCAGGGCTGTCGGCGAGTCGCGATGCTGAGGGATGCCTTCAATCAGCAGAGCCAGTGAAGCAATCATGCCCACGGTGATAGCGCCGTTGGCGATCACTACCAGAGGCCTGGTGATGTGAAAGTCGCCGCGACGATTCGATACCGCGATGGGAACCATCAGGACCAGGATTATCGCGAGCAACCCCCAGCCGGGCCCCAGCGAGAGCCGCTCCGGCAACGCCAGATAAACGCCGCCAGCCGCAAGCATCGCGACAAAAGCGGGCCAACGCGGTTCAGGAACAATGGGAGCTGTCATAGAGAGGCGGCGCGGTGCGCGCGTGGAGTTTAGTACAAATTTCGGTACGGCTCAAAATTCATGCACACTCAACCGCGCTAACGGCGCCTGGGCGCCGTCAACCCGCATCACTCCGCCGCGCAATTTGCTTCGCATTGAGGTTGGGAGTTGTCCCGTTTCGCACAGATTGCTAGCGCGACTTCTGCTCGAATGGATGCGGCTCTCAGAGGCTGTGAACTTCCAGGTAATTAGGGCCAGGCAATTTGGCGCCTTTCAGGATGGACATGAGCGGGAAAAACTTTCGCGTGGCACCGGCGGACGAGCGGACCAATGTTGACGGAAAGCCAGTCAGGAACAAAGTACTGCTGGCCATGCCCGCCAATGAATACGAGCAGATGCGTCCGAACTTGACGCATGTCGAACTGCCAAGTCATCTGAGCCTTCATGAGCCGACGCAAAGTATCGAGTTCGTCTATTTCCCGAATCGAGGGATGGTTTCTCAAGTGGTAGTGACCAAAGACGGCCGAACTGTGGAAGTGGGCGTAGTGGGCAACGAGGGCTACGTGGGAGCAGGATTGGCTGCCGGCTTGAGCAGAAGTTCCGTGCGCGAAATAATCCAAATCGCCGGGGAAGGTTCTCGAATGTTGGGGAATGCGCTGGAACGCATTCTGCGGTCGGCTCCGCAGCTGCAAGCGATGTTGAACCGACATACGGGACTGCAAGGAATGCAAGTGGCGCAGACCGCGGCGTGCAACCGGTTGCACGATATACAGCAGCGTCTCTCCAGGTGGCTGCTGATGACTCAGGATCGAGTGGATTCGGGGGTGCTTCCGATCACCCACGATTTCGTCGCGACGATGATGGGTACTGACCGATCCACGGTGAGCCTGGCGGCGTCCGAACTGCAAAAAAAGGGAATCATAGAATACGTGCGAGGCGCAGTGAAGATTGTGAACCGCAGGAAACTCGAAAAATCCGCTTGTGAGTGTTACGACGTCATTCGACAGTTCGAGGACGAACTCGGATTGCGATAGCAGTTCCCATCAGTGTTGGATACCCCACAGACAGCAACCTGCTTCTATCGTTACTGTTCGGGCCGCGGACATTCCGTCCGACCTTGATCTGTATGCAAAGCCCGGTGGATTCGACGGCAGCATAACCATACCAATTCCCGAGGGGGACCATGGAGGCGAGGCGCCGCAAATTGCTACGAGTCGAAAACCAGAATTTTCAAGGCTGGGTGTGCAGCGAATGCGCGTGGGTGTTCAAAGCTTTAGGGCCGCCCGCTGGCGAATCAATTGACGCGATGAAGACGCATTACAAGCAGCAGCGCGACAAGGCGTTTGCATCGCATGTCTGCGAGAAGTACCCGAGAGTCACGAAAAATCCTAGTTAGCCAAATGACTCGCCGGCCGACTGCGGTTTGATCCTCGAATCCGTGCGAAGCAATGATTCGCCCACGGGAATATGGAAAACCTTACGCCCGGTAGGTGCGGTCGAGCGTGTGGTACTGGATGGCTTCGCTGAGGTGTTTGGGCGCGAGAGCCGGAGCGCCTTCCAAATCGGCGATGGTGCGCGAAACTTTCAGGATGCGGTCATGGGCGCGCGCGGAAATGCCGAGGATGCGAAAATGTCGGGATCACGGGGGACGGTTGTTGGGCCCGTCTGACTGCAATTCATCGAGCCGCCAAGAGTTCGCCGACAAACTGCTCTAGATCCAGCGCCTCAACTCCGCTAGCGATCGCGGCCGTAGGAACCTGAAGCCGGGACTTCCGATGGACCACGATCAATCTTCCTGCTCGTTTTTGCAGCGCGCGCTGAAGAGTGGTCAAGGGAGATGCCATGGGCGGGCGGACCGTCTTCGCGGCGTTCGCTTCTACCAGCCACAGCTTGGCGTTAGGACGTGGAACAAGAAAGTCTACTTCCAGACCCTGCTGATCGCGAAAATAGTAGAGCTCCTTGCGCATTCCACGGTCGGCTTGGCTTTTGAGTATCTCTGCTGCGACGAAGCCTTCGAACAAAGGCCCCAGGAATGGCGACCGCTCAAGCTCAGCTGATGATGTCAGGCCCAGCAGGTAACAGGCGAGGCCGGAATCACCCAGGTACACTTTCGGTGACTTGATTAGTCTCTTTCCGAGATTTTCGAAATACGGCGGCACCAGAATGACCTGGCCTGTTATTTCAAGGATGTGCAGCCAGTCGCCAATCGTGGGAACGGTGACCCCGAGCGGTGCAGCAAGGTCGGTCTTGTTCAGAATCTGGCCGTGACGACTCGCCAGAAGAGCGAGAAAACGGCGAAACGTCGCCAAGTCCCGCACGTTTGTAATCGCCCGGACATCTCTCTCCAAGTACGTTTGCAAGTAGGAGGCAAACCAAAGGCTACGAGCCTTGGGCCGGGCGAGCACCTCTGGGAATCCCCCGTGTAACAGGTTCACTTTCTTGGTTTCTGCGAGGCTGAAAGGCAGGAGCTGGAGGATGGCAGCCCGGCCCGCCATCGATTCGCTGATGCCCTGCATCAGCGGAGCCTCCTGGGACCCCGTGAACAGCCATTGCCCCATCCGCCGTCGGCCCGTGTCGATAACCGTACGGACGTAGGCAAGTAATTCGGGGGTATTCTGGATCTCGTCGAAGACGACTGGAGGGCGCAGCGCGTCAAGGAATGCGCGGGGATCGCTGCGTACGCGTGCCTGAATGTCGGGGTCTTCGAGCAGTACGTAGCGGGCTTTCGGGAACAGCCTGCGCAGAAGAGTGGTTTTGCCGGCACGCCGGGGCCCTGTCACAACAACAGCGGGAAAGTGTTGAGCTGCGTCCAGCAGCACGCCTGCCAATCTCCTTTGGATATATTGCATATGAGAAATATAAACTAGTACTTTAGATTACTCAATACTAGAAATCGGTGTTTGTGGGACAGATGCCAAAGATGTTGTTGGAGGCAACTTGACCCCTGACCATGTCCATCAGAGAATCCACCCCATATTTTACGCATATTGCGTAAGGGCATACGCAATATGCGTAAACCTACTGCGCCAGAGAGAAGTCTCAGTCGTGAATGCTTGACTGGCGGGAATGCTCCGGTGCGGCTGGCCTTTTCACCCTCTCGGCCATAAGGGTGCTGATTTCGTCGAAATGCCACGGTCGGAAATCGTGAGTGTCAACGCCGACGTCCATGGAAAGGGAAGTAGGCGGGTCAGGGAGGTTCCCATGAGAATGTCCGTACAGGTGCCACGCTCCATGATGGGACCAATTCCAGACGCGCATCCTCCTATCGGTGTTTTGCGCGAACCCTGATGAACGAGTGAATCGTGCTGACGGCCACGTCGAGGCCGACACGCTCGTGAAGAATGCGAACGATGTCGCGATACGTGCAGCCTTTTCGCCGCAACTGGCGAATCAGCTCGCGGTGAGTTTCGAGTTTGGATCGAGGAGGTTTCTGTGGGATCGAATCCAGCAGGGAAAGAAGCGTTGGGTCCATGATTTTCAGGCTGCTTAGCACCTGGCCATCACGGTCCGTTAATAGTCCGATAACCCGTCTCCACAGTCCGATAAGCGCCCTAGAGCGCTATCCGTACCGTTTAGTTTCAATCGGTTACGAACTCCAGGACGACTTTCACGGCGATGTCCGGCAGGCCGACGCCCGTGAATTGGCCCTTGAAAGCGGGGACGACGTCCACTTCGGTTTCGACCAGATAAGCGTCTATGCCGAACAACGGCTGCGCTGAATGTCTTGCAAAGCATCCCAAGATGCCTCAGGGAGCGAAATTCCACAGGAAGGGGTCCCCTACTGTGCTGTGGTAGAGAGCGTATCGTAAGACGTACCGTGATGTTAGGAATACCGCGCGGTGCGGGGAATCAAATCTAGCAGCCTAGGTTCTCGGGCTCCGCTGCCCCTACGGAGGCGGCTATGTGCTGTTGGGGTGCGCGGCGCATCGCTTCAACGAAGCCGCGCACGATTGCGGGATCGAATTGGTTCGCGGCGCAGCGCTCGAGTTCAGAGAACGCTTCTTCCGGGTTGCGGGCCTTCTTGTAAGTGCGCTCGGAAGTAATGGTGTCGTAGGCGTCAGCGATCGCGATGACGCGCGCGCCGAGGGGAATCTGATCGGCGGTGAGGCGATCCGGATAGCCGGTGCCGTCGTAGAATTCGTGATGGTGGCGCACCATTTCGCGGATGCGATTCATGGCGGCGAGGGGCTCAAGAATTTTCGCGCCCAGCTCGGTATGGGTCTTCATGGTGGTCCATTCGGTCGCGTCGAGCGGCCCAGACTTATTCAGAATGGTTTCGGGAATGCCGACTTTGCCGATGTCGTGCAGCAAGCCCGCCAGGCGTATTTCCTCGACTTCGGCCTGATTCATGCGCAGCGCCTGCGCGATCATCACGGAATACGCGGAAACTTTTTGCGAATGGCCCTGGGTGTAACGGTCTTTCGCGTCAATTGCGAGCGCCAGCGATGTGACGGTGTCTACAACCGCTGACGGAACGGGATCGTCCGCATCGCCGTCGCCATGTTCGATCAGCGAACGAGTGAACTGCTCGAGGCGGCGGTAAATTTCGTCGAAGGCGTCGGGACCGGTGGAGAACTGGCGCTTGAGCGTCACGCCCAGATAGGCTTCCAGGACGTCTTTCTTCCAGCGCTTGGTGTCGTTGGGGTCGCCCTGCTCCGCACTGGAAACGGAATTTCCGCCCTGATGTTTCGACAGGTACATGGACGAATCCGCGACCTGAATCAGTTCCTGCGGAGTAGAGCCGTGCAGCGGGAAACCGGCGATGCCGAAACTGGCCGTAATATTTTTATCGCGCAGCAGCGGATCGGCGGCAACCCAGCCGCGCAGCTTGCTGGCGAGTTGAATGGCCTGCTCGACGCTGGTTTCCGGCATGAGGATGACGAATTCGTCTCCGCCATAACGCGCAACGACATCGGAGCGGCGGCAATTCTGCTCCAAGATGTGGCCGACGCGCTGCAGCACGACGTCGCCTTCCAGGTGGCCGTAGAAATCGTTCACGAATTTGAAGCGATCAAGATCCATCAGGACCAGAGCGAAGGGGCGATTCGCGCGGGTGGAGCGTTTCCACTCGGAGGAGAGCGCCTCCATCAGGAAGCGGTGCGTTTTAACGCCCGTGAGGCCGTCGGTAATGGCCTGTTCCTGCGCCTTCTGGAAGGTCACGGCATTGTGCAGAGCGCCGGCAAATAAATCGGCGAGGGTGCGCAGCAAGCGAATCTCTTCATCCGCGAATTCGCAGGGCTTGGAGGATTCGACGTACAACACGCCGAGTAAACTTTCCGCGTAGGTCACGGGCAAAGCGATCGCCGATACCGTTCCGGCGAGGATCGGGCTCGGCGATTCCGCGGTGACGGTGGTGACCGCGGCGATCTGGCCGGAGCGTGCTGCCTGGCCTACCAGACCTTCTCCCAGAAGAATGCGGCGACCCAATGCTTCGCGGCGCGCGCCGGCTTCGGCCTGAATCTCCAGCTCTTTCGAAGAGTAATCGAGAATGGCGATGCCGATGTGATCGTAGGTGAGCGCGTTTTCGATCTCCGCGGCGATCTTGGCGAGCATTTCCTCCGGATTCAGCGTGGTGATAGCGTGGCTGGAGACGTTGTTGATGAGCATCAACTGCTTCGATTTTTTCTGCTCTTCGGAGAAGAGGCGGGCGTTTTCGATGGCCACCGCGGCCTCGCTGGCCAGCACGCGCAGCAATTCGACGTGGCCTTCGTCGAAAGCGCGTTCCTGCGCGCTGTGCACGGCCATCACGCCGACAGCCTGGTCGTACAAGATGAGCGGCACGGCGCACATCGAGCCGGTCTGTTGGTTCGGCGCAAAACCCATGCGCGCGGTTTCTTCAGCGAACTGCTCGCGGATCAAGAGCGGCTGCGCCGTGCGAATGACGAATTCCGCAAGATGATTGCCGGTCGGCCGCGTTCGTTTGTGCTGGCGCACGCCTTCGATAACTTCGATCTCAAAGCGAATCTGTTCCTTCTTGCGATCGTAGTACGCGATGAAGAGGCTGTTGACGTCCAAAAGCCGCTGCATTTCGGAATAGATGCGTTCGAAGAGCGCGTCGGGCTCGAGCGTGGAGCTCAAGGCGCGGCCGATCTCGTTCAAAATATGCAGCTCTTCGCTGCGGCGCGCGGTCTGCTGAATCAGGTAGCTATTTTCGACGGCCATGCCGATCTGGTGGCCCAATGCGAGCAGCAGACGCAATTCCGGCGGAGCAAAATTGCGATTGTCCGGCGTGCCCAGCAGCAGCATTCCGAAGACGCGATCTTTAGCCTGCAAGCTGATGCCCACCATCGTGCGCAGGCCTTGCGCGAGCAGCATCTTGCGAATGTGGCGGAACGGTTCTTCTTTTTCCAGCGCCACCCAGTTGGAATCGCGCGCCAGATCGCGCAGCACGACGAGTCCGCCGAGGCGTGCGACAAGCCGGACGACATAGTCGTCCAGATTGCTTTCTTGCACGGACGCGCAGAACGAATCGTCCAGGCCGGTGACGACGACCGATGCAGGACCGTTTTCATCGCCATAGTGCAAGATCAGAGCGCCAGCCGGGATGCGCACAACATTGAGCACGCGGTCCAGAGCCTGCGCGAGCATTTTCTGGATTTCGCCGCCGGCAAAGCTGGAAGTCGCCAGGTTCAGATTGGAGAGCGCCAGCATGTTGCGTTCGACGCGGCGACGCTCTTCGTCATACACCGCCATCAACATCAGGACGCCGCCGATAATTTCCGCGAGCAAAGCAAACGGCTGGAGGTTGACACCGGCGAGGGGTCCGAGGCGCGCCTGGAAGATGAAGAGCAGCCGCAAAGCTCCGGTTGCGACGAACGTACCGGCCAGCAGCTTATCGGCGCGTGATTCCTGTTTGCGGCCTTCCTGCCAGAATATTTGCGCGGTGAGAAAGAAAAGGACAACCACTCCGAAAGCCAGCGGAATCGCGATCCACTCGCGCGGGTAGGCGAAAGACCAGACGGCGGCCACCGCCGCCGCCAAAGCCACGCGGCGCGCAGAGAGCGTCAGGCGAGCGTACAAGCGCGCCGAACAATAGAATGCGAGCGCGGCAAGCGCCATCACCCATTCGCTGAAGACGCCCATCCATCCAGAAAGAGGCACGGCGCCGGCGAACCCAGAGCGCACGAAGTAGAGCGAAACCAGCAGCCAAGCCGAAGCCCAAACCATCAGGTACGCCTGGCGCTTCTGCTGATACACATAGGCAAAAAATATGCCCAGCAGAAACGCGCCCGCGAACAGCACGACCGCACTCGCATTGAGATGACTTAACAACTCAAAACTCCGTGATCAGGGCCCTGCAGATTTCTCCTGAGAATAGCAGAAAAATGCCGGGCATTCGGCCGAGTGTCCAGCCAAGTTTCGTGCATGTCACCTGTACCAGTACGTGCCCGAGAAATGACTCGAGCCAACCGAGAAATGTTCGAATACCGGCTAAGAATGCTCATCGCATGGCCTGGGCCCTTCCGCTTGCGGCCTGTGAACACTATGCGATTCGCGGGTGCCGGGGTCAACAGTACCCCCGTACCAACCCTTGTTGGATCAGCAATTTGCGCAACACTGCGGAGTGCGAACGGCGCTGGGTTGCTGTGCGTCCGTCCTGGGCACAAGGCCTTTTTTACTGCGGTTTTGCGGGTGGATTTCCAGCAGCGGGATCGGCCGTGACCTTGGGCTTGCCGATCGTCGAAAGAGTTTCGACATTAAATTTCTTGTAATCGGAATAGCGCGTGGTGCCGTCCACTTTAATTCCCTTCAGCAGCAGGACGCGCACGTCAATGTGCACCGCCTCGTAGGTCGGCAGCCACACCTCATTATTGACGTAGGTTTGTTCCAGAATGACGCGCGTGCCCTTCTGCAAATCGGCGACGAGCCCGCCGGCAATTTTCACGTTGTTGACGAAGAACGCGTCGATACGCACAACGTCCAGCGCTTTTTCGTCGATCCAAATGACGCCGCCAAGCTTTTGGATGACTCTTTCCACGAGGGTGCGTGCTTTGAATTCAGGATTGGGCTCGAAGTCGAAGACCAGCACGTCCTGCCCGCGGAAGCGTTCGCGGCGGGGATTGACGAACTGGCAGGCGCGGAGAAAAGCGTCAATCGAGACTTCTTCCTCCTCCTCGTCCTTCTGCTCTTGTTTGGCCTTCTGGTCGGGACTTTCTTTCTTTTGCGCGGTTTTTTCCAGCTCCTCAATCTGTTTCAGCACGCGAGCGCTCTCTTTTTTCTGGGCTTCCGCGCTCAGGGGTTGGCCATTCATTTTCACCAGCGTCGAGACTTCCGTGCCGTGAAGGTAGAAGAAAGTGGATTCGCGGACGTCCGGCTTCTTCGGTTTGCCGTTCCCTTCGTAATCCGTTTCTTCTTCAACTTTGGTGCCGGCGTAGTTCTCTTTGATTTTGTCCACGGCTTGCTGGTTCGCGTCAATTTGCTGGAACAAGGCTTTCAAGTCTGGAAGCTGCACCTGCGATTTTCTGGGAAAATCGAAGACGCGTTCGCCGACCGGCTCGTTCACTGCCGCGCGCGTCACGCTAATCGAGTACCGATCCGCGCCGCGGTGCAGTTCGATCTTGTGTGGCAGCTGGACGCCGTTCTCCGCGCGGTAGTCGTCGTAGAAAATCTCCTGGTTCACCCCTGCGACGAGCGCGGATTCTTTCAAGATCCGATGCGACTGCGCGTCCAAGAACACTTGCCACTTCACGCCCGAGGGCGTCTCGACATCCAATTGGGACGTGTCCCTGTCGCGCACTCGCGCGCCGCCGACATAGGTGATGGCCAGCTTGTTCTTCTTCGGATTCAGCAGATGCGAATTGTAGTAGCGTGCGGCCGCTTCCAGTTGCAGCCCCTCGGGCCCGACCAGCGTCGAGATTTCACCGCCAGCGTCCTGGTGCCAGGCCGACTTGCCGTTGAACGCTTCGATCCATGCTTGATCGCCGACCACCAGTTCGGAGTAGTAGCGATTGGGCAATTTCACGTTGAAAGTATAGGCGCCGGGCTTGCCGCCGTTCTGCGCCGCGACGGTGCCTTGCAGTGAGATGGTCTGGATCCGCGAAAGTGCACGTGCGCCGCCGGAAGCCTTCACGTATTGATTCAAGATCGTAGCGGCATCCTGCGCGTGTGCAGGAGCCGCACGACCAAGCACGAACAAAGCAACGAGCCAGAGCAGTCTTTGCACAGGTGTGCGCATGGTTCTCATCCTTAGATACGCACGTGCGCGAAAAAGGTTCCCAGCATTTTTCAGGACTCTGCGAGCGCAGGTTCCGGGGCTGGCTCGATTTTGCCGCGGGCTTCCGCTAAGATGGATCGCTCTCATACGAGGAAGGAATCCGACCGAATGTCAGCCGCACAAAAACCGCGCGTGCGTTTTGCGCCTTCTCCGACAGGCTACTTGCACGTGGGCGGAGCGCGCACCGCTTTGTTCAACTGGCTTTTCGCGAAACACGAAGGCGGCACGCTGCTGCTGCGCGTGGAAGATACCGACGTCGAGCGCAACCAGCCCGAACTGGTGGACGGAATACTGGTGGCGCTGAAGTGGCTGGGAATCGAGTGGGACGAAGGGCCCTTCTTCCAGTCGCAGCGCGGCGAAATGTATCGCGCGGCGGCGGAGCGCATTCTGGCAAGCGGCGCCGGTTACGCCTGCTACTGCAAGGCCACGGCTTACGCCGGCGGCGATTATTCCGCGGCGGAAAATGAAGATCAGGAAGGCGAAGGAGACGATGAAGGGCCGAAGACTCTGAAAGCGGCCGCGTGCCCGTGCCGCGCTTTTTCCGATGCGGAACGCGCCGCGAAGGAAAAGGAAGGAATTCCACGCGCCATTCGGTTCAAGACTCCGCGCACGGGCGTGACGAAATTCGAGGACGCGGTGTTCGGGCCGCGCGAGATCCAGAACGCGGACATCGAAGATTTCGTGCTGCTGCGCTCCAGCGGCGTGCCTACCTATCAGCTGAGCGTGGTGGTCGACGACATTGACATGCGCATCACGCACATCATTCGCGGCGCCGATCATTTGTCGAATACCCCGAAGCAGGTGCTGATTTATCGCGCGCTCGGCGCGACGCCGCCGATTTTCGCGCATGTGCCGCTGATTCTGGGGCCCGATCGCACGCGGCTTTCGAAGCGCCATGGGGCGACCAGCGTCGGTTCCTATGCGGACGAAGGATTCTTGCCCGAGGCGTTCCGGAATTTTTTGGCGCTGCTGGGATGGTCCACGGGCGACGACAGCGAATTCATGCGCACCACCGAACTGATCGAGCGCTTTCAGCTTTCAGGCGTGAGCCGCACGAACGCGATTTTCGACCGCCCGAAGCTGGAGTGGTACAACACGCAATATCTGCAGAAGCCGCCGGTCGAGGAGCTGCTGCCTTTTGTGGAAGCGGAATTGCGGCGCACCGGACTGTGGAAGGACGAATGGGCAACGACCGGGCGCGCCTGGTTCGCACGCGCTGTCGATCTGATTCGCCCGCGCACGCGCCTGCTGACGGATTTCAGCGGCTGGGCGCGCGCATTTTTCAGCGATGAATTCGAATACGAGCAGGAAGCGCGCGATAAATTCTGGAAGGACGAAAAGATTCCGGCGCTCCTAGCGAAGCTGAGCGAAGCACTCGCGGCGCTGCCGGACTGGAATCATGACGCCTGCGATGCGGCGCTGCGCGCGGTTGCAGCGGCCGAAGGCGTGAAGGCCGGGCTGCTGATCAATGCGACGCGCGTGGCAATTGTAGGTCGTGCGGTCGCGCCGCCGCTTTTCGATACGATGGTTGTGCTGGGCAATGACCGTGTGATCGCCCGCCTGCGGCGTGCTTTGATCTTCCTCGCTTCACGTTAGCTTCGGGAAGTCGTCTAAAGAAAATCCCTTCGATCGAACGCTACGGCGAAAGCCCGCGGCGGGTTCGCGGCGCTTACTTCGTGGCGGGAGTTGAGAAAATTTCGGGATGAGCTGTGTGCGTCGCCGTGCCTGCCGCAGCTACGTCCACGCGCACATCCACCGGAACCTTCACGGGTGGCAGACAAGTGGTGTCATTACACGCCTGATAGCGGAGCGTCAGCGGAAAAGTTACCGCGCCAATGGGCGCGTCGTTGTGCGCGATCAAACGGAGCTTCAAGGTCACGCTGCCGGAATATACGTCGAGACCTTTGTCCGGAGAAAATGAGAATTTTTCCACACGCCCTGCGGGGTAGAGCGTATCGCGAAGCTCGAATCCGGTGGGAAGCTTGGCTGTGAGGGTCGTAGCGATCAGATACTGGTCCGTGGGGTGATGCGAATTCATGTGATATCCAGGCGCGATTTCCACCGCGACGGCCACTTGAAATTCTTTCCCGCGCGGAACGGGCGCAAGCGAAACGAAAGCCCGCGGTTTTACGATGGCCGCCGGATTGGGGACATCGGTTGAGCTCTGTGCGGCGGCAGCTGAGCTTGCGCTCGGCACAAAATCGCCGGCGGCAAGCATCCAGAACACCGCGCAAGAAACGGCAATCCCTCTGATTCGCATCGTTTCGTTAAACCTCAACGGGCGTGCCTAGTTTTTCGGTCAGAATGCGGCTCATCACTTGGTTCAGCGTCTCGCCGGTTTTTTCCTGCACGAAGGCTTGCGCGGAATCCGACCAGCCCAGTTTGAAGCTGGTGGTCAGCGCGGAAATCCAAATCTGCCGCACGGGCGCGTTGGGGCTAATGACGAAACGCGTTTCGTCCTCATCTTCAAATTCGATTTCGAGCTTTCCGCTGCCGCCTTCCACTTCGAAATCGTTCGCGTCGCCGAGTTCGAGCAGGCGGTTGCGCAGGGCTTCGAACGTGGCGTCGCATTGTTTTGTAAATTCGTGTTCACTCAACATGGCAAAGGCAGGTTACCGCACTTGCGCGAGTCGGAGCAAGAATCGGCCGCTCCGTGCGCGGAGATCCGTCTGACTTCCGGAAAAGTCTCCCGACACCGGCACCTATCGCTATGTAACGCGCAGAGTTCTAGAGCCCCGTGACCAGCCAGAGCAGAACCAGAGCAACGGGGCCCGGCTCGACGCCCAGGAGGGCGACGGACAGCGGTGCAGGCGGAGAAAGAACCATGAATGTGATCCAGACAGGCACATGCACGGGAGGTTGGGGCGACGCATCCCTCCATTCAGCACATGCCAAAAGGACAGCGGCGAGGGAAAACCCCTCAGAATGGCAAGGGCGACCGTCAGCGTTCGCCCCTTTTGCATCGTCTGGCTGGACAGGTCAGAGCAACGATTGGATCAGCTTGTCGAGATCGCTTTCGCTGGCAAGACCGATGTAACGCTTGGCGATTTTTCCTTCGCGCGTAATCACGTAGGTAGTAGGCAAACCGAGCAAGCCGCCGAATTTCGCGGCGAGGTCGTCATCGCCCAGGACGATCGGATAATTCATGGTCATGGGATGGCCTGCGACGTCGAACTGGGTTGTCTGTACGTACGGTGCGACCACGCTCTTCCCTTCCTCGTCCATCGCGACGCCTAATAGAGTGAATCCCTTGTCCGCGTATTTTTTCTGGAAACCGATCATCCAGGGAATTTCCGCCTGGCAAGGCTCGCACCAGGTGGCCCAGAAATTCACGATGACCACTTTTCCCTTAAGGCTTGCAAGGGACACATCCTTGCCCTGCAGATCCTTGAAGGTGACCTCCGGTTCATCGGGCAAAGGTTTTTGGGTGGCGAGGCCGGCTGCCTGGCTGCCGCTGGATTTGCAGCCTGCAAAGCCCGCTGCAACCGCGGCCAGGACGATCACGATCACGGAAAATTTCAGCGATACACGCATGAGCACTACTCCCGTTACAGAGAAAACTTATTCAGAAACGCGAGCTTGCCGGAAAGCCAGGTGAGCCGGTTCAGGAATACCAGGCCGCCGACGGCCAGCAGCAGCACGCCGCTGAAAACTTCCACAGTATGCAAATGCCTGCGAAATTTCTGATAAAAGCGCAGGAAGCCGCCGATGCCCAGCGCGGTGATCAGAAACGGAATCGCCAGGCCCGCCGAATACACCGCCAGCAGAAAGATTCCTTGCCACACCGTGTCGCGCGTGGCCGCAACCGCGAGCACGCTGGCAAGAATCGGCCCGATGCAGGGCGTCCAGCCGAAGGCGAATGCGAAGCCCATCAGGAATCCGCTGGCAGCTCCGGGCTGGCCGCCCAGATTCTGAAAACGAACGTCGCGATTGAGCCAGCGCGTCAACGAAGGCCCCAGCAGGAAAATCAGCGCGACGGCGATGAAATGGATCGGCTTCAGCCACGCGGGGAGAAGGCCTGGGCGGAAGCTGAGTCCGAGTCCGGCCGCGACCAGTAAGCCGCCAAGCAGCAAGCCGGCGCGCACGGAAATCTTCGCGAGCAGCCCGGTAAGGTGCAGGCCGAAGAGCACGATCAACGCGCCGGCAATCGGCGCCAGCGATGCGCGATTGCGCAGCAGGAACGAACCCACCGCGCTCGCCGAAGCTCCGAAGGAAATGAAGACGACGGAAAATCCGGTGACGAACGCCAGCGCGGAAACCAACAAACCCGCGCGCGGCGTCTTGCCTTCCTTCAGCTGCTCGACGCCGATGCCAGACAGCATGGAAATGTATCCGGGCACCAGCGGAAGCACGCACGGCGAAAGAAACGACACCAGGCCCGCCAGAAATGCCGCAAATATCGAGACATCCATTTGACTAAATCGAGTCCTTGCGCCGCCCCATCGTTGGATGTGCCAGGCGCGGCAGCGCTGCGCGTGCAATTTGCAATTTTCCCATATCCTTTGGACGCGTGCGCGCCGTTTTTCGCGCTTTCGCGCAGGCCCGGGGAAAACCCTCCAGGTGTCGCTCAATTCCAGCGATGCGCCTCCCGCCAGGCCCTCCGCCGCGCGCGCTAAGTATCTGACAAAAAACGACTAAACACCATCGCGGGCATGGCGCGGCAAGTGCAATTGCACAAGGCAAGGGCCCGACCGCTGGAGCCGCAAGCGACAGAAATTTTGCCGCTCGCGGTGGCGGGCCCGTAAATCCTTACGCGCAATTGCGCCCGGAGATGCGCGATGACACCCAATCACGTGACCGCCATGCGAGTCGGCGCGGCATTCGCCGCCGTGGCTCTTTTTACGTTTTTCGGCGACGCGCTCGCCGCCGACATCCTAGCCGTGCTGTTGACAATCGTCGCGATCGCTTTGGATGGCGTCGATGGTTATCTCGCGCGGACGCGTGGCTTGGCGACTCCGCTCGGAGCGCAACTGGATATTCTAGGTGATCGCGTCGTGGAAAATTTGTTCTTCACATTTTTCGCGGTGGCCGGGCTGGTTTCGCTGTGGCTTCCCATTTTATTTTTCGTGCGCGGCACCGTGACTGATTTTCTGCGCGGCCTGGCAAGCCGCGCAGGACAGAGCGGATTCGCAGACCGTTCGATGCTGGAAACCTGGTGGGGGCGCGCGCTGGTAGCGTCGCGCGCCAGCCGCGCCGCCTACGCGATTCTGAAGTGCGTGTGTTTCTGCTACCTCGGATTGCTGCTGCCGGTCGCGCGCTGGCAGTCGGATTGGCTGGACGCCGGCGTTCGTCATTCACTCTTGTTGACGGGGCAGATGCTTGCTGCGGCGGCGGCGGTTTTCTGCGCCGTGCGCGCTGTTCCTGTGGTGTGGGAAGGGCGCCGCTATTTCGTCGCGGTGGAACGCAAACTTCCGGCGCGAAGAACCGCGGCGATCGAGGGCGTGCGATGACATGCGTGGCTGCGCGTTCGGAAACAGTCGGCGCGTTCTTTGATATTGACGGCACGCTGCTGCCGGCCCCGTCGCTGGAATGGCGTTTCACCGGCTACTTGCTCGAGCGCAACGAAATTTCCAGCCAGCAACTGGGACGCTGGCTCGCGCATTTCGCCCGGACTTTCTGGCGCAATCGGCACGGAGCGATCGAGGGGAACAAGCGTTATCTGAGCGGAATCAGCGAAGCGCTGGTGAAGGACTGGGAAAAATCGCTCTCGTGCGGATTCTTGCGCGCGGATTCGCTGCCGTTCTTCGAGGAAGCGCTGCTACGAATTGCCTGGCATCGTGCGCAGGGTCATCGCGTGTTTCTCGTTTCCGGAACATTGGCGCCATTAGCTCGCGTGGCGGCGCGCGCGCTTGCGGCAGATGTGGCTGCGGATATCGGAGTGTGCGCGACCGAACTCGAGGCCGCGCCGCGTTCTCCGCGAGCGTGGAGCGGGCGCATCGTCGGCGAGCACATGAGCGGCGCCGCAAAATTGTGCGCGCTGCAGATGCTCGCGGCGCGTTACGGCATTGCTGTCATACGCAGTTATGCCTACGGCGATAGCGCCGCCGATCTGCAGATGCTCGAAGGTGTCGGAAATGCTGTCGCCGTGAATCCGACGCGCGCCCTGGCGCGCGTAGCGCGGAAGCGGAGATGGCAGACGTGCCTGTGGGAGAAAACGCTTGGTGAGACTCCAAACGGCCCGGCGCGGCAGTTCGCGTCGACGGCGGCGCGATGACCGCGGCGCACAGAGTGCTGCCTTGTAGGGGCGGGACCCGCGACTGCGGGACCCGCCCCTACGGATCGATGACTGGCGCTGTAGAAACACTGGCCCGGGCGACGGGGAGCGCGGAATCGGAGGCGCAATCGCGCAGGCTGGCTGAGGTTTGGCGCGCTTGCGGGGCGTTTGAATGGGCGACCATCGGTTATCTCAGCTGGATGCTTGCTCTGTTGTGCGCATACCATCACAACCTTGCGCACGCCGCGCGGTATTTTGCGATTCACGTCGCGATCGCGGTGGGGATCGTGTGCCTTGCGTGGTTCGGCGCGCGCTCCGAGAATCGCGCGGTGCAATTCGCGAGGCACTGGTATCCCCTGGCGCTCTACATTTTCTTTTTCGAGGAGCTGCAAGGGCTGGTGCATGCGATTTATCCCAACTGGTTCGATCGCTGGCTCATCCAATTCGATTACAACTTCGCGGGCGTCGATCCGGCAGTGTGGCTTGTGCGCTTTGCGACTCCCGCGCTGAACGATTTCATGCAGTTTTCCTACATGACCTATTTTCTGTACCTCGTGATTCTGCCCGCGATCCTCTATATCGAAGAGCAGCACGCAGCCTTCTGGACCGTGATGGTCGCGACGGCCATCGCGCATTATTCCGTATATGTGATCGCTGTCCTGTTTCCGGTCGAGAGCCCATACTTTGCGCTGGCTTCGCTGAATCTTCCGCAGCTGCGCGGCGGTGCGTTCACAACCACCATCGAATTCATTGAGCGCTTCGGCCGAGTGCACGGCGCGGCGTTCCCATCGGCACACGTGGCCGGCTCCATGGTCGCGCTGCTGGCGGCGCGGCGATATAAGCCCTGGCTATTCTGGATCTGCCTGCCATTTTTTCTGAGCATGTGTGCAGCAACGGTGTACGGACGCTACCACTACGTCGCCGACGTGCTCGGGGGAATTGCCGTAGGCGCGATTGCCTGGGTAGCGGGATGGTGGTTGACGGGCTGCGACGGCGCGGTGCCAGAAATCGGTTAGCGCCGGAGTTCACGTCGGCGCCATTCGTTGGTCTTTCTTATCCCGCACCAAGCGGATTCTAATATGTCGAGAATGTTGAAGAACCTCATGTTGATCTGCTTCTTCATTGCGGCTGTACCGTCGGCGAGTTTTTGTCAAACGGGACAAGTTCTCACGGTCAGGATCCTGAATGCGAGAAACGGTAAACCGTTAAAGCACGTACGGCTGTGGCTCGTATGGTTCAAGGGCCCGCAGCTGCCGAATGTACAGACGAATGATGCTGGCATCGCGTCCTTCGACCTTCCCGATCCGCTCCCTCGCGGCCGTCCTTCGATCAGTTCTCCTTTTATCGGTTTCTGCTCCGACTCAGAAGTTTCGCTTGATCAAGTCCTAATCAAAGGTATAGCCGGACGAAACGATTGCGGCGCGGCGAAGTTCTCGGGAAATCCTAACCCCGGAGAACTGGTGATCTTTGGACGGCGTCTGAACATATTTCAAAGAATTTGGAATCTCTTGTATTAGGCCCAGCTCCCCGCTGCATGCCGATGATGTCGCCCGTCTGCTTCGTGGCTCAGAATATTTTTTCGGGGCGGAGGAGCGTTCCCACGGAGCCGAGATTCGAGATGCGGAAGACCCAGAGATACTGGTTTTCGCTGCGAATATTGCCGAACGAAAATTTACGGTAGCCGACGCCGACGCCGCAGCAGGAGCCGTTGTAGATGACCTCCGCCACCTGGTTCTGAAATTGATGCTGCATCAGGTCGTAGCTGGCGCCGAAAGTGGCGTTCCAACCGCGGCGCGTAAGATCTCCGTAACCGATCAGCGCGCGGACCTGATTGGAGCGCGGCTCGAAAATAAAGTCAGGCGGATTGAACTGCGGAGGCGTCGGCAGGTTCACGGCGGAAAAATGCGCCAGAGTCAAAAACGACTCCTTGTAAGGCTTCAGTTTCAACAAGGTGCCGACCGCAGTCAATTGCCCGTGCCGGGGATCAAAATTAACAATGAACTGCGTATCGAAATGTTTTCCCGGCTCAAAGCGCAGGTCGCTGACAATCGGCGAAAACTGATAAGGCTGGCTGGCAAAAGCAAAAGGCGTGAGCGCGTCGGTGGTTTGAAACACGTTGCGTTGCCCGGTAACCAGCGCGCCGCCAAACGTGCGATCGAAGAAATATTTCTGCGCCAGCTTCCAACTGAGTATTTCCTCGGCGGTGCCATCTTTTTTTCGGCGGTAGAGACGCTGCGTCACTCCGTACTCGAACTCGTTGGTGTCCGTGAGCGTTTCGTCTTCGTCAAACCGCACGAAGCGGCTGAAATCGGTGACCCCGTTGACGTAGCTGTAGACAATTTCCGGCTCGATCGCGTGCTTCCATTTCGTCCCGGAATCAGACGATCCCCAAACGCGGTCCAAAGTCGGCGGGCGAATATCCACGGAAAGCTCTTCGGTGTTGCGGAAGAATCCCTGATTCACGAACGAGCCATTCTGAATTTGTCCGCCGTAGTAAGTAGAACGCAGCGTAAACGTGGGCGTAACGTCCAGCAACGAACCCCAATGAAAAGGCATGGTCACGGTCGGCGCAATCTCACTGCGCTCGACAAAATTCCCCGTACTGAAATTGGTGACGGTATCCGAGCGATGCGCCGCGTCTGAAAATGCCTCGAACGAAAAATAGAACGGCAGGTTGTGCCAGGGCGCCTGATCCACCGAGCCGAACCGCACCTCGGGCGCGGTGCGCAGCGATACGTACTCCTCGGGCGTGGCGCTCACATAGTTCTGATAACTGAGGGCCGCGAAATTCAGACTGAAGCCGCGGAAATTCTTGGTCAGGAATGCGCTGTTGCGCACTTCGGAGTTGACCGCCTGCACGTACGTCTCGCTCCAGGCCAGGCGGTAAGTGAGCGAGGACAAGTTATCGAGATCGGCGACCGCGCGCCAGCCATCGGGCAGTAGCGCCGTAAAAAGCAGCCGGGCTTCGTGTCCACCTTGATTGAGGGGAGGGCCCGTGGGTTGCGGAAGACCGCGGTCTTCCACGCCGTTATAGCTTACCTCCAGCGACGCGTTTTCCCAGGGACGCATGCGCAGCAGACCGCGCTGGGCCCAGCCGCGTCGGCTGTAGTAGTAGGCGCCGAGCGTGAAGTCCGCCCAATCCGTGGGCGCCCAGTATACGGCGTCGCCAAAAATATACCCTTTGCTGGAACTCTCGCCGGAATCAGGAAGCAAGAAGCCCGAGGCGCGCTGCTTTTCCGCGGGAAACGTGGCGTACGGCAAATACATGACGGGGACCGAAAATAACCGGAAGTTGCCGTTTTCCAGGTGCAGCGACGTCTTGATGTAAACGGTGGCCTTCGGTGCATAAAATTTCCAGGTTGGGCGGTCCGGATCGCACACCGTCATCCACGAGCGGTGCACGATGTAGGTGTTTTCATCGATGCGCTCCGCTTCCTGCGCTTCGAAATAAATCGGATTGGGACTGATGAGCAAAGTCTGCGCGGGTTGCCGCTCCATGGCGTTGACTTCGCGCTGTGGCGCTGGGGGTCGCCGCTGAACCGCAAAAGTGGCGCGCACGTTGTGGAATGTGCCGCGTCCGGTGGCAAGTTCGTAGCGGGCGTCGGTCGCTTCCAAGTGTTGCGCCAAGTAATCGAGCTGCACGTGCCCGCGCGCCACGACCACGCGCGTGTCTTCGTTGTATTCCACGTGATCGGCGCGCAGGCGGGTGTTTTCGTAACGGACGTCCACGTCGCCATCGGCGTAGTAGATTTGGCCTACCTGGCGCTGTTGTTTTGCTTCCAGAGTTGCTTCCGCGCCGGGAGTGCCAGGCGCGTTTTTGGCGACGGGCTTGGCCTGTTTCTTTTGCGGCGTCTGCTGCGCGGCGCTTTGCGGGCGCCCGAGGCACGGGTTCGCAAGCAGAATCGGCAGCAGCAAGGGGAGAAGAACGTAGCTGCGAAGAGGTTGCAAGACCGTTGCTTTCGGCATGCCTCGTAGAAATTGCATTCCCGCCATGAAAAAAGAAATTCGAGCCTAACACGCGTGCTGCAGGCTCGCAATCAGCCCTGCGCGATGTTGCCCGTTGCACGAGCATGCAGCAGCGTTCTCTAAATCGGCCGTTACTTCGCGTCATTCACCGTAACGGGGTGGACGCCTACAGGCGCCGGCGCAATCATCCCCGATTCATTCAGAACGGGCCGAGTGCTGGCGGGTTGCCTCATACGCCACACGGAGCAGGTTAGAACCTCCCCAACAGGTTTGCTCCTGCGGACGCGTGCTACCATAGCGGTGTTCCGTCACTGGAATACCGCAGCGCAAAACGGACCAGTGATTCAAATTTGCTCGCACTGCGGCGCCCTGTTGCTCGAGGACGTCGAAAATTGCTCTTTCTGTGACGCACCGCTCGCCGAACCCGGCGACCATTCCGAGCCTGTCGCCGTACGTGTGTCCGCGCCGAAAACATTTCCTGGCGCGTCCGACCCGGACGACGATCCCGACCCAGCCAGCTCCGCAGAACCCGAGTGGCGCCGAGAAGTTTCGCGCCGTCTGGAAGCCTATCGTGTGCGCCGCGGGCGGAATCGTCCGCACGATTCGCAATCAGGGCTTCCCTTCTCGCGCGCATCGACCGCACTCGCGGAAGACTACGCAGCAATCGAAGAGATCGAAGAGATCGAGCGGCAGCGCGCCCGCGTGGTGCAGCGCCCGGTGCCAAAGAAGCTGCAAAACGAACGCGTCGAGATCAATATTCAGCCGGAGCTCGACTTCACGAGTTTTCCGGACGACCGCGCGCATCCGCAAACGGCTCTGGTACCTGTCGCGAGCCTGGCCGAACGCCGGCACGCGGGCGCGCTGGATCTGCTGTTCCTGGCATTGACCTACGCGGGGTTTCTGGGGCTGTTCCGATCTCTCGGCGGCCAATTGATCTTGGAAAAAGTGGACGCCATCGTGTATGTGGCTACTTTTTACCTTTTCTACGCGCAATACTTCTTCCTCTTCACAACTTTTGCGGGAGCTACGCCGGGAATGCAACTCTGCGGACTCACCATTGTGCGACTGGACGGCAGTCTGCCCGACACGCGCCAGCTGCTATGGCGCAGCTTTGGCTACCTGCTTTCCGGAGCGACGATGATGCTGGGATTCCTGTGGTCGCTTTGGGATGAAGATCGCTTCACGTGGCAGGACCGCATCTCACAGACCTACATCACCGCGGCAACGCCCGTGATGGAGCCGAGCGAGTTCCAAGTGAACTCGACGCCGCGACACCGCTTCGCGCATAAGTAAGTCAACGCCGCAATTTGCGACGGAATGCACCTGCGCCGTGTTTTTGACGTTCGAACGGCCAGCTTTAGCTGGGCGCCCTGGCTCCTGCCGTTGCCTTGGCGAATCGCCCTCGAGGGCGATTCATCCTCAGATTCGGCAGTGCCGACGCGAAGGGTAGCGGCGCACTTCGGTGCGCCCATCGCTCGTGCGGCAACCGCCGCTCCCTCGGCAACCAAGTTTCGGCATGCGCTAGAGACGCTGAACTAATGTGGTGATTTCGCGCCCGCGTCCAGAATCACTTCGAAATATTGCGCAGGCCGGTTGCTTGAATTTTGAATGTCGTGCTCGTCGCCCGAAGCAACGAAGGCAGCCGACCCTGGACCGAGTTTTGCAGTCTTTCCCGCGATACTCACTTGCAATTCGCCTTCGCTGACCAGGAACAACACCTCCTGCTGATGGCGATGCCCGTGGTGCGGTGTGCTGCCGGGCAGCAGAAATACTTCGTGGACGTCAATGTGATAGCCGCTATGCGTGAGGCCATCCAGAACGGGGCGAAAAGTGGCGTTCGCTTCCTTCTGCGCGACGAGGTCATCGAAGCGATAGGTCGCCGATTTCAGCGTGCTTGGCCCGGAACCCGCCTGCGAAACCAGCAGGAGACCTACGAAGCCTAAAACGAGGTTCACTTTCATCGCGCCCAATGCCTCCCTTTGCCGATCTAGATCTTGCTGCTTGCCGCTGTCGCGCCCCCGCCGGAGCGTGTGCAGCTGTGATTACGGCTCGCGAAGCCAGACGGCCACGGCTTCGGTAAAAATGCGTAGTTCGTTTCGATCGACCACCTGAACGGGTATAGCCCAAGGTGGCCAAGCGTGAATGTAAAAACCTGGTAACAAGATCGCGCCTGTTGCCAGAATTGCACATCGCAGGCTACCGGTTATCGCTCAAGCGCCCTTGCGCCAATTCTTTCGCAACGCACCGCGGCGAGCGCACTATGATTGCCGTGGCCACGTGATGTTCCCATGAAAGAAATCATCGAACGATTCATCAACTATCTGCGCTACGAGCGCAACGCCTCCCCGGAAACGGTGGACGATTACGGTGCCGACGTCCGGCTGTTCCGGCAATTCCTCACTCCCCCGGGCGCGCCCACGTTGCCGCTGGCGGAGGTGGACCATCGCGTGATTCGCGAATTCGTGAGCTGGCTGTACGACCGGAAACTGCAGAAGGTGACGGTGGCGCGCAAGCTTTCCGCCCTGCGGACATTTTTCAAGTTTTGCGTACGCGAAAAATACACGCGGACAAATCCGGCGGCGCTGGTGAGCACGCCGAAGCTTCCCAAACTGGTGCCGCGAGTGCAAACCGCGGAGGAGATCGGTAATTTTCTGGACGGATTGCCCGGCGGCGCGGCTGCCAGGCCCGCGCCTGCCCGCAAGGGCGGGAAGAACAGTTCGCCTAAGATCCATCCTAGCGCGCAGCTGATGCCCCGACGCGACCGCGCCATGATCGAATTGCTCTATGCCTGCGGGCTACGCGTCAGCGAGTTGGTGGGACTGAATTTGGGCAGTTTCGACAAGTCCGGGCAAATGCTGCGCGTGCTCGGCAAGGGCCGCAAAGAGCGCGTAGTCCCCTACGGCGCGAAAGCGCAGGAAGCGCTGGAAGCTTACTGGCCCGTGCGCGACCGAATTCTGGCACAAGCGCGCGGAACTCCGAATGCCGAAGCCGTGTTTTTGAATCCCCGGGGCGGGCGCCTGACGGACCGCGCAGTTCGTTACATCCTGAAAAAATATTGCCTGCTGGCGGGGAGCAATCTGGATCTGCATCCACACTCCTTGCGGCATGCCTTTGCCACGCATCTGCTGAACGACGGCGCCGATCTGCGCGCGATTCAGGAGCTTTTGGGCCACGCTTCGCTTTCCACCACCCAGCGCTATACGCAGACCAGCATCCGGCAACTTATGGCCGTGTACGACAAATCCCACCCGCACGCCTGAGATTTGTTTCGGCTGTTGTCAAATTTTAAGGATTCTTGGGTTACTCTGCGGGTGTGCAAACCGGGCAGCAGGAATATCTTCTGTTGAATCGCTGCGGCGGCGTTTTAGCCCTTGCGGTGCTGGCAGGCCTGCTGCTGTGCGCCCCGCCTGCCAGCGCACAGGACAATTACGAAATTCAAGTGTACGGCTCGGAGACGGTTGAACCGGGCCACACGATGGTGGAGCTGCACAGCAATTTCACCATTGACGGCAGCAAACAAATCACAGATGGCGTATACCCGACCAATCACGCCGAACATGAAACCGTCGAGATCACGCACGGCTTCAACGACTGGTTCGAAGTGGGATTTTATATCTTTACTTCGGTGAATTCCGGCCAGGGATGGCAATGGGTGGGCGACCATATCCGGCCGCGCTTTCGCATTCCGGAAAAATGGCATTGGCCTGTGGGCGTAAGCCTTTCGAACGAAGTGGGCTATCAACGCCGGCAATATTCCACCGACACCTGGACGTGGGAAATGCGCCCGATCGTGGACCAGAAAGTCGGCCGCTGGTACTGGTCCTTCAATCCTACCTTTGACTATTCGATCCACGGCCTGAGCCAAAATCAAGGGTTCGTGTTTTCGCCGAATTTCAAATTCAGCTATGACTTCACGCCAAAAATCGCCGGCGGACTGGAATACTACGGTTCCCTGGGACCGGCCACCGACTTTCTGCCGATCCATCAGCAACAGCAGCAAATCTTTCCCGCAATCGATCTGAATCTGGCGCCGCAATGGGAAATCAATTTCGGCCTGGGCGTCGGACTGACTGGCTCGACCGATCACCTGATCGTGAAAGGAATCATCGGCTACCGATTCAATTTCTGATTGCGCACCAGCGATCCTGAGGATCTGCTGCCGCCGCAGACGCGTGACGACGGGACTGCTTGTTCGTGCGGCCAGACGCTTCTACTTCAGAAGTTACTTCAGAAGTTACTTCCGCGTCGCCCGGCAAGTCCCGCACCTTGACGGAAAATCCTAGAGGTTGAGGGTCAGTGATGTTTCCGGCACGAATCCATCGCTGCGGCTCGGCGAAACGCGCGGCGGCGTCATCGGATTCTTGACGCGGTCCACCGGATTGTACAGCGTGTCGCGCTCGACCGGGACGCGCCCCGCCGCGCGAATCAAGCGCTCCAGTTCAGCGCGCGTCATGAACTCGGGCGTCGTGGCGCCGGCATCGTGATAAATTTTTTCCTCGACGACCGTGCCATCCAGATCGTTTGCCCCGAAGCGCAGGGCCACTTGCGCGATGCGCGGCGTCAGCATGATCCAATAGGCTTTGATGTGGTCGAAGTTGTCGAGCAGCAGCCGCGAGACCGCGATCGCTTTCAAGTCGTCCATGCCGGTGGGCCCCGGAAGATGCGCGAGGCCGGTATTCGCAGGATGAAACGCCAGCGGAATGAACGTGACGAACCCGTGTGTGATGTCCTGCGTCGCGCGCAGCTGCAGCAGGTGATCGACGCGCTCTTCCGCCGTTTCGATGTGCCCGTAGAGCATGGTGGCGTTCGAGCGCAGCCCGAGTTCATGGGCGGTGCGCGCGATTTCCAGCCAGCGCTGGCCGCTGACTTTGTGATCGCAAATGATCTTGCGCACGCGCGGGTGAAAAATTTCAGCGCCGCCGCCGGGCAGCGAATCCACTCCGGCATTTTTCATCGCGAGCAGCGTATCGCGAATGGATCGCTTGGAAATCCGCGCGTAGTAGCCGACCTCCACCATCGTGAAGGCTTTCAAGTGCACCTGCGGGAAGCGTTCCTTCAGGCCGCGAATCAGCGTGAGGTAATACTCGAACGGCAAATCAGGATGCAATCCGCCGACGATGTGAAACTCGGTGGCGCCTTCGGCCACGCCGTCTCCGGCCCGCTTGTAAATTTCGTCGAGCGCGAAATTGTAAGCGCCCGGTGAATCCGGCGAGCGGCCGAATGCGCACAGCTTGCAGTGCGCGACGCAAACGTTCGTGGGATTGATATGGCGATTGACGTTGAAATAAGTGACGTTGCCGTGCTTTTTTTCGCGCACAAAATTCGCCAGCCAACCGACCGCCAGCAGATCGTGCGATTGATACAGCGCGAGGCCGTCTGCGGCGTCCAGGCGTTCGCCGGCCAGGACTTTTGCCGCCACCGGCTGCAGGCGCGCGTCGTTTACTTGCAGAGCATGTAGTTGCAGGCCCATTTCGGTTTCACGATTCCTTCGCCGCGCTTTCAGGGCCGGCCCACAAACGTGGCCGCGCCCCAGAAGAGCAGGAACAACAAACTAATATAGCCATTCACGGTGAAAAACGCAGCATTCATTTTGCTCAGGTCATGGGGATGGACCAAAGAATGTTCGTAGGCCAGCAGCGCAGCCACCACGGCAATTCCCGCCCAAGCAGGCCACGCCAGCTGGAAACTGAGCGCCAGCCAAACGAGCAGCGCAACCATTATTAAGTGCATCCCGCGCGCGATGAGCAAAGCCCGCGCAACGCCAAATTTTTTCGGGATGGAATGCAGTCCTGCAGCTTTGTCGAACTCGACGTCCTGGCAAGCGTAGAGAACGTCGAATCCACCCACCCACAGCGTCACAGCGGCGCAGAGGATCAACACGCGCGCGTCAAGCGAGCCGCGAATGGCAATCCACGCCGCAGCGGGCGAGATGCCCAGAGAAAAGCCCAGCACAAAGTGAGACCAGGCAGTGAATCGCTTTGTGAATGAATAAAAGAAAAGCACGGTGAGCGCGACCGGAGAAAGCTTCAGCGCCAACGGATTCAACTGCCACGCGGCGAATACCAGCACGGAAGAAGCGATCACGGTGAAGACGGCCGCGAAGCCCACGGAGAGTTCCCCTTTGGGCAGCGCGCGATTGGCGGTGCGCGGATTGCGGCGATCGAATTCCAGGTCAACAATGCGGTTCACGGTCATCGCGGCAGACCGCGCGCCGACCATGGCGAGGACGATCCACAGAAGCTCGCCCCAGGTGGGCAACGCGCCGCCGGCGCGAGCGGCCAGTAGCGCGCCGACCAGCGCGAAGGGCAGCGCAAAAACGGAGTGCTCGAACTTGATCATTTCCAGCACTATGCGGATGCGGTTCTTCGTCACGTTTTTGTTGGCCACAGAGTCACAGAAGCACCCGGATAGAATAGCAAAGCGTTAAGCGTAAATCGCGAGTCGCCGGTCGCGCTAAACCTGCTGTGCGCGGATGAAACCGGCTGATTCATATTCTTTTCTTTGCCTCTTTTCTTTTTTTCTCTTTCTCGTTTCTCTCTGTGCCTCTGTGGCGAAGAATTATTCCTTCCCACCCTTCCAACGATACTGCTTCTCCTGCGGCAGGCCAAGCTGCGCCAACACGCGGAACGCGAACTGCTCGATCAAGTCGTCAATTTTTTTCGGCGCGTAATAGAAAGCGGGCATCGCGGGCATCACCGTGGCGCCAGCGTTATGGACGCGCAGCATATTTTCCAGATGGATGCGATTCAGCGGCGTTTCGCGCAGACACAACACCAGTGGGCGGCGCTCCTTCAAGCACACGTCCGCAGCGCGCGTAAGCAGATCGCCAGCGGTTCCGGCGGCGATCGACCCGAGCGCCCCTGCAGAACACGGAACGATCACCATGCCATCCACGATGGCGCTACCGGATGCGATGCTGGCACCGATATCTTTATTCGGCAAATATTCGATTTTCTTTGCGGCAGTGCCGGTCAGGAGCGACGGCAGTTTTTTCGCGTCCGTCGGGACCACGCCGAGTTCGGTCGCCAGCAAGCGCATCCCCGCTTCGCTTGCGACGAGAAAAACGCGCTGCACGCGCGGGTCCCCATCGAGCAGGCGCAGAACGGATTGCGCGTAGCCCGCCCCGCTCGCACCTGTGATGCCAACTGTAACAATGATGCCGCTGGATTTCGCCATGGGTGGTCGCTGAACGAACGAGTTTAGGTGGCGCGTTTCGGCAAAGTCAAGGCGAGGGACCTGGACCTCGCGCCTCACAGCATTCCTCGCCGCTCGCCACCCAAAAATAGCCTGCCCGCACAAGGGGCCTCCGCTATCGAAACGCCCCAGTTTGCGTCATACGCTCGAAAGGTGGAGAATACCTGCCGCCGTCGGGAGGCTTCGAAATGAAGGTTACAGGGAAGTTGCGCCGGGCCGCGCTCGCGGGGCTGGGTTTCGCGCTGGGGCTGGGCGGAGCGTTGAGCGCGGCGGCCGCACAAGAGCAGGCAGCGAGCGTGAAGGTCCCGAAACTGGAACTTCGCGACGTGAAGCTCGAGAACGGCTTGCGCGTGATCCTGGTGCCGGACCATTCCGCGCCAGTTTTCGGAATTGACGTTTGCTACAACGTGGGCAGCCGCAACGAGCGTCCGGGTCGCACGGGATTCGCGCACCTGTTCGAGCACATGATGTTCGAAGGCTCGGAAAACGTGGCCAAGGGCGAGCATTTTGTCCTGGTATTCAACAACGGCGGCAATATGAACGGCACGACCAACGAAGACCGCACCACGTACTTCGAAGAGCTGCCGAAAAACCAGCTGGATTTGGGATTGTTCCTGGAATCGGACCGCATGCGCGCGCTGAATGTGACGCAAGCGAATCTGGACAACCAGCGCAATGCGGTGCAGGAAGAGCGGCGCCAAGGGATTGACAATCAGCCGTACGGGCGGGCGCAGCTCGATGTGGACAATCTTTCCTACGACAACTTCGCGTACAAACATTCCACGATCGGCTCGATGACGGATTTGAACGCGGCCAGCATTGACGACGTGAAGGATTTTTTCCGGATTTACTACGCGCCGAATAACGCGGTGCTGACGCTGGTGGGCGATTTCGATCCCGACGAAGCGCTGGCCAAGGTGAAGAAATATTTCGCTGCGATCCCCGCGCAACCCGCGCCGCCGAAGGTGGATTTGGCGGAAGAGCCACATTACGGGGAGCGCCGCGAAATCGTCTACGATCCGCTGGCGCGCTTGCCGCAAATTGATATGGCGTATCACATCCCCGCGGGCAACACGCCGGAAAACTACGCCGCGCAACAGCTCACCTACGTGCTTGGGCAGGGAGAGAGTTCGCGCTTCTACCAGCGCCTGGTGAAGACGAAGCAGCTCGCTTCGTCGGTGACCGTACAGGCGGACACGCGCATTGGCACCAGCCAGCTTTACATTGCGGCGAATCCGCGGCCGGGCGTGAAAGTCGAAGACCTGGAAAAAGCAATTGACGAGGAAATCACCGCGGCGGTGCAGAGCGGCATTACGCCCGAAGAGCTGGCGAAAGCCAAATCGCAGTTGCTCCGCCAATTCATCGAGCGGCGGCGGTCGGCGTTGTCCACGGCGGTTCTGATCGGGAATTACACGGTGTATTTCAACGATCCGAATCTGATTAACACGATTGTGGACAAGGAACGTGCGGTGACGCTGGAAGATGTGAATGCGGTGGCGAAGAAATATCTGCTGCGTGGCCAGCGCACGGTCGTGATCACCTATCCGGCAGCAGACGAGAAAGCGTCGTCGAAGGGGGCGCAATGAGCGGGAGCGCGATGAAGAAGTTCGCCGGGACTTTGCAGACGCAACGACGAACGGTCGCTCGATCGGCGGCACTGGCAGGATTTGCGGCTCTCGCGGGATTGCTGCTGCCAAGCGCGGCGCTCGCGCAAGGCCAGGACAAGAGCGCGCCGCTGAGCCAGGTACAGCGGTTGAACCGCGCGCCGGTGAACAAGGAAGCTCTTCGCGTCCAGCTGCCGCGGCCGCTGGTGGTGAAACTGAAGAATGGCTTGACGATTGTGCTCGAAGAAGATCACAAGCTCCCGACGGTCGCCTTCACCATGTGGATTCGCCCGGGACAACTGGCGGACCCGAGCGACCTGCCGGGATTGGCTTCCTTTACAGCGGGAATGTTGCGCGAAGGAACGGAAAAACGCTCGAGCGAACAGATCGCAAGCGAAGTCGATTCGCTGGGTGCTTCGCTGGAGGCGAGCTCGCGGTTCGGCGTGAGCTATACGTCGGTGAATGCGTCGGGATTGATCACGGACACCGCGAAAATTCTGGACCTGCTGAGCGACGTAGTGCTGCACCCGAGTTTTCCGGCAAGCGAGCTTGCCAAATACAAGCAGACCGAGGGAGCGAGCCTGGAACAGCGCCTCGCGAATCCCGCGTTTCTGGCGCAGCAGGGATTCCGCCGGGTGATCTACGGCGATACGCCCATGGCGCTGGCGTCCGCGACGAAAGAATCAATCGAGAAAATCAGCGTGGAGGATTTGAAGCGTTTCCACGAGAAGCATTATGTCCCGGGAAACACGATCTTGGGCGTGACAGGCGACTTCACAGCCAGCGCAATGCGCGCGACGATCGAAAAATATCTCGGCGGATGGACCGGCGCGGCAGAGGCGCCGGAAAAATTTGCGGCGGCCGTTGCGCCAGAGGCGACGAAAATTACGCTGGTAGACCGTCCCGCTTCGGTGCAGACCTATATTATCGTCGGCGACCGCGCGATTCGCCGCACCGATCCGGAATATTATCAACTGACGGTGATGAATCAGGTGCTGGGAGGCGGGCCGCAAGCGCGGCTGTTTCTGGACCTGCGCGAAGAGCACAGCCTGACCTATGGGTCCTACAGCCGGTTCAACGCAGAGATCTATCCCGGTGACTGGGCGGCGTCTGCGCCCGTACGCAGCGCGGTGACAGGCGATGCGTTCGACCGGTTCCTATATGAATTCAAAAAGATCAACGACGAGCCGGTGCCACAAAGCGAAATGGACGATGCACACCGGGCGATCGTTGCGAATTTCGCGCTTTCACTCGAGCAGCCGAGCCAGATTTTGAACGATTGGCTCACCGTGCAGTATTACGCGTTGCCGGTGGATTATTGGGACAAGTACCCGGATCACATCGGCGCAATTGACGCGGCGGCGGCGCAGGCTTCTGCGAAGAAATTCGTGGACCTCGATCACCTGCAGTGGATTTGCGTCGGAGACCGCAAGGAAATCGAGGGCGTGCTGAAGAAATACGGCGCGGTGAGTGTGGTGGACGTGACGGGAAAGGCAGAAAACTAGATTTATGGCTCACGCGGCCGTTGACCGTAGGGGCGGGTCTAAACCTCGCCCCTACGACAACCGATCATCGGACCGTCAGGTTCTTTTGATCGCGCGGACAATGAGCAACAAAACGATGGCTCCCACGGTTGCCATCACCAGCTGTCCGATCAGCCCGTACGCCGCAAGCCCCAGCAGGCCGAATATCCAGCCGCCCAGAATCGATCCTACGATGCCGACGATCAGGTCCACCAAAATCCCCATGCCGGAACCCTTCACAATTTTTCCCGCCAAAAAACCGGCGAGAATACCGATGATGATTTCCCAAAGGAATCCCATGTGTGCACCTCCGCAAGATTTAAGTGTAGGCCGTGCGCCGCAGAGACTGTTGCCCGGGCGATTGACTGGGCGCCACTCTAGCACGAATCCGTTTCGCAGCAATACTCCGCGGGCACAGCAGCACCGTCCGCAAGCGCGCGCTGCCAGCGTGCCGGGTTGCTTGAGGAAACATCGTGGATGAACAGGACGTACGGAAATTTCTGGAGGCAGTGAAGCGCGGCAGTTTGCCGGTGGAAAGCGCCGTGGAACAGCTGCGCCAGTGGCCCTACGAGGATCTGGGTTTCGCGAAGATTGACCACCATCGCGCGCTGCGGCAGGGATTTCCGGAAGTAATCTTCGCGCGGAAGAAAACGGCAAAGCAAGTGGTGGAGATCGCCCGGGGAATGCTGCGCGCGAAGGCGTCGCACAATATTCTGATCACGCGCGCGGACAAGAAGATTTTCGCCGCGGTAAAGAAGCTGGCGCGTGCGGCGCAATTTCACGAGCTTTCAGGGGCGATCACCATTTCGCGCAGCACGGCAATTCATGGGAAGGGCTCGATTCTGGTGGTGACTGCGGGAACCAGCGATATTCCCGTGGCGGAAGAAGCGCTGGTGACGGCGCAAATCATGGGCAATCGCGCCGAGGCGATTTACGACGTGGGCGTCGCGGGGCTGCACCGCTTGCTCGAGCAGCGGACGAAATTGGCGGCCGCGCGAGTGATTATTTGCGTTGCGGGAATGGAAGGTGCGCTGCCGAGCGTGGTGGCGGGGCTGGTGGCGGCGCCCGTGATTGCAGTGCCGACCAGCACTGGTTACGGATCGAGTTTTGGAGGATTGACGGCGCTGCTGGCGATGCTGAATAGCTGCGCTTCGAATGTGAGCGTGGTGAATATTGATAACGGGTTCGGGGCCGGTTGCGTGGCTAGCGTGATCAACAGGCTTTGATTGGCTACAGAGTCACAGAGACACAGAGAATGCGAAAACGGAAAACCGAGAAGAGAAAATCGGGAGTGCTTTAGGCAAGCGCGGCTGCTAGCGCCGATGCGAATTCATTTTCTTCGCTGGGGTGAACGGTGCGGAGGTCGAGGATCAGAAGTTTATCTTCGATGCGCGCGATCACTGGCGTTGCGGCGGAGAGAATTCCGCCATCATCGCTCGCGGCTCTTGGCTTGCGGAGCCGCTCTGCGAGTTGGGCTGCGGAGTGGCGCGGAGTGGAGACGGCGAGCAGCGTCGTAGGCAGCTGCTGATCGGGCGTCGAGCCGCCGCCGATTACGGAAAAGCCCGGAAGGATTTCGAGCTTTACGTCGGCTGGCAGCGCGGAACGCAACTCGTCGCAGAATTTTTGCGCGCGTTTGGCAATTTCTTCCTGAGATAGCCGGATCATGCGCAGCGCGGGAATTTCGTCGAGCGCGCCGCGCAGGTAGGATTGCAGCGTGGCTTCCAGAGCCGCGATCGTGAGCTTGTCGACGCGCAGCGCGCGAAACAGCGGGTTGCTGCGAATTCGCTCCACGATTTCTTTCTTGCCCGCGATGATTCCCGCCTGCGGGCCGCCCAGCAATTTATCGCCGCTGAACGTGATGACCGATGCGCCGGCATCGCAACTGGCGCGCGCGACGGGCTCGGCAATTCCGTTGGCCGCGAGATCGGCGACGCAGCCGGAACCGAGATCTTCATAGACCGGGAGATGGAAGCGCTCGCCGAGCGCGACCAATTCCGCAAGTGGCGGTCGCTCGGTGAATCCAGTGATGCGGAAGTTCGAAGGATGCACGCGCAGGAGCAGGCGGGTGCGATCGGTGATGGCGCGCTCGTAATCGCGCAGGCGCGTTCGATTGGTAGTGCCGACTTCGCGGAGCAGCGCGCCGCTTTCGTTCATGATATCGGGAATGCGGAAACCATCGCCGATTTCGATCAGCTCGCCGCGCGAGACGATGACTTCGGCGCCCTTCGCGAGCGCATGGAGGACCAGAAACACCGCCGCGGCATTGTTGTTGACGACGATGGCGGCTTCGGCGCCAACCAATTCGGCGAGCAAGCGCCCGGTGTGAACGTCGCGTTTGCCGCGTTCACCGCGCGCGATATCGTATTCGAGATTCGAGTAGCTGGCGGCCGTTGCGTTGATCTGCGCGAGAGCGGCGACACAGAGTGGGGCGCGGCCCAGGTTGGTGTGCAGGACTACGCCGGTTGCATTGATGACGCGGCGGAGCGACGGCGCGAGAGCGGCCTCCACCTTGACCATGACTTCGGCAACGACTTCGGCGACGACGCGCGCTTCGAATCCTGACGAGTCGAGTACTTCCGGATTTGAGCCAGTCGGTTGCGCCGGCTGGCTTTTCAGGCGCGCACGCAAGTCGGCGAGGACTTGGCGGACAGCTTGGGTGACGAGGCTGCGACCGGATTTTTCGGCCAGCGCCACGAGGCGCGGCTGGAGAAGCAATTCGTCGACGGAAGGGATTGCACGGAGGCCGGTGCCTGAATCCTTCTGCAATCTGGCGGCGGATTCTGGAACGGGGTTCATGGCTAAGGCATTTGAGCACAATGTGATAAGGGCTGGCAATCGCAGGCTTGCGGACAGGCATTTCCCTTTGCGACATATACGCGGATGGTCACATTGACGCCGCCGGTTGCGCACTCTACGCTGGAGGCACGGGCGGCTGAGAGCTGGCCACAAGCACCTGCTGCGGGAAGGCGGCTGCTGCGGCAAGTGCGCAGCGGCCCCAAAACTATGGCGACGATTGACGAAGAGCTGGGGCAAATCGAGCGGGATATCCGCACGCTGAAAATAGAGTTCGAACAGTATTTCGGCGGTGGGCGTTCGCGGCCTCCGACCGATACGCAGTGGCGGCTGGAGACGAATTTGAAGCGCTACTCAGACCGCACGGGAGAGCTTTCCTCGGGGCAACGATTTCGCTATAGCAATCTGGCATCCACCTACGCGAAGTACCAGGACATGTGGCGGAAGAAGCTGATCCAAAAGGAATCCGGGACGACGCAGCATCATTACGGCGCGGCCGCAAAGGCCATCGAAGGTGAACGTCAGCGCAAGGCCGCGGAAGACGCGATGCGCTTGCGGATAGCGGCGGAGACTGCCGTGAAGACGGCGGCGGAGGACATCGGAGTGTCATCGGCTACCGCGATTGCGCATGCGGCTGCGGACGCGGCCACGCGAGCTGCCGAGGTACGGCACGCAGCGGATTTTGCGCTGGCGCTGTCTGATCCTGAACACGAGACTGAAAAAGTGGAGAAACTTTATCAACGGCTGGTGGAAGCGCGCACGGAAACCGGCGAGAAGGCTGGGGTGCCCAGTCTGAAGGATTTCGAACGGTTCGTGCGGCAGAAGACCAAAGCCTTGAAGGAAAAAGGCGGGCGGGAGATTGAGTACACGGTCAGCATTGAGGGCGGGCACGTGAAATTAAAGGCGCGCGTTTCGAGCTGAGGGTTTTCTAGCCGCCACGGCCGTTGCGAGAAATTTCGCAGATCACGCCTGCATAATCCGCGAAACACCGGATCCCACCAAAAAAATCTGCGCCGTCACGTTGCCGATTACCAAGCATGCTGCGAATGAATCCTTCTTCGCATGACCGTGTACTTCCGAATTTTTCCGCAAACGCATACACTGGCGGGGCTTTCTGGACGGGAGGATTTATCGTGGCCGGAGAACGTGGGATAACGCGGGCGCTGATCAGTGTGTTTGACAAGACGGGAGTGGTGGAATTTGCGCGCGAGCTGGCGTCGCTGGGAGTCGAGATTGTGTCCACGGGCGGGACGGCGCGACTGCTGCGCGAGGGTGGCGTCGCGGTGCGCGACGTGGCGGAGCTGACTGGGTGGCCGGAAATGCTGGGCGGGAGAGTGAAGACGCTGCATCCGAAAGTGCATGGCGGGATTTTATTTCAGCGCGGCAAGGCAGAGGATCGCAAGCAGGTAGGCGAGCATGGGATCGTCGCGATTGATCTGGTGGTGGTGAATTTGTATCCGTTTTCGGCGACGGCGGCAAAGCCGGGCGTGACGCCGGAGGAATTGATCGAGAATATTGATATCGGCGGTCCGGCGATGGTGCGCTCGGCGGCGAAAAACTTTCCGAGCGTGGGGGTGGTGACGGATCCGGGCGATTATGCGGGGATCGCGGCGGAATTGCGCGAGAAACACGAGTTGAGCCTGGCGACGCGGCTGAATCTGGCGCGCAAGGCTTATGCGCGGACGGCCCAATACGACGGAGAAATTGCCACCGAGCTCGAGCGGCTGAGCGTGAGCGACCGGGTGCCGGGACGCATCGCCATCGGCGCGCTGGAAAGGCTGCCGCAGCGGATGCACATCGCACTCGAGCGAAGGCAGTCCATGCGCTATGGAGAAAATCCGCACCAGGCCGCGGCGCTCTACATTCCGGCGGGATATCCGGCGGCGGGACTGGCGGGCGCAAAGCAACTGCAGGGCAAGGAACTTTCCTACAACAACCTGGTGGATCTGGATTCGGCGTGGGCGCTGGCGCAGGAATTTCACCGGCCGGCAGTGGCGATCATCAAGCACAACAATCCCTGCGGAGCGGCGGAGCAGGAGTCCTTGAGCGACGCGTACCGGAAAGCGCTGGCGTGCGATCCGGTGTCGGCGTTTGGCGGGGTGCTGGCGTTCAATCGCGCGCTGGATGTGGCTACGGCGGAGGAAGTGGCGAAATTGTTCGTGGAATGCATCGTGGCGCCGGGATACGCGGCGGCGGCGCTGGAAAAATTGGGCGCGAAGAAAAATTTGCGGCTGCTGGAAATGCTGAGCGGCGAAGCGGTGGAGGAGCTTGATCTGAAACGTATTTCAGGTGGCATGCTGGCGCAGGAAGCGGACCGCCATGAATTGGCGGAAGCCGAGCTGAAGGTGGTGACCGAGCGCGCGCCGACTCCGGCGGAAACGCGCGCGCTGCTTTTCGGGTGGAAGGTTTGCAAGCACGTGAAATCGAATGCGATTGTGTTTGCGCGCGAGGGGCAAACGGTGGGCGTTGGCGCAGGACAGATGAGCCGAGTGGATTCCGTGAAGATTGCGGTGATCAAGGCGGCGACGAATGGGCTGGAGCTCGCGGGCAGCGTGGTGGCTTCGGATGCTTTCTTTCCATTTCCGGATGGTTTGGAAGAGGCGGGAGGGGCGGGAGCAACTGCCGTGATCCAGCCGGGCGGGTCCATGCGGGATGCCGACGTGATTGCGGCAGCCAATCAATTAGGGATGGCGATGGTATTTTCCGGAGTGCGGCACTTCCGGCATTAGAGCCTGTCTGGGAAATATTCAGCTGAAAGCGAAGGGCTATTTTTTCTTGGCATGGGAGCCGGCGCCGGAATCGGGCGCGATGGCACCGAGCGGCTGGCGATGATAAGTGATTTCGACAATCTGCGGATCGCCGTTTTCGGGAACTATTTCGGAGCGCCAAGTATACGTGTCAGCATCCGTTCTGCTGAAGACGACACGCTTGGGCTTGCCGTTCGCCGGATTTTCGAACTCGGATTTTTTCGGATCGGCGGTGACGAGTTTCAGAAGCGTTGCCTCTGATTTTTCCCAGGGCACCAGTTCTGGGGTGAAGTGCCGGAAATAGAAATTGATGTTGCCGGGTTTTTCCACCAGCGTGAAAAACTCGACGACCAGCGCTTTGTCGTTTTCGATAAGCCGGAAATCGCCCAGCATCATGCCTGCTTTGGGCGCCATCCAGACCTGTTCGGCGACGCGCGGGCCCCAGTCGCCGCGCCAACGGCCTTCGAGCCATGCGAACTCCGAGAGCTGGGAACCGGGAACCGCTTGCGACGGCGCTGGCGACGGCGATGCGTCAGATCGAGCCGTCGAGCCGGTCTTCGATTGCGCGCCTGCTCCGGCGGATTGTTGCGCGAAGCCCGCAGGTGAGGAGGTGAACGATGCGAGCGCAAAGCCCATCGCGAATAGGAAGATTACGCCGATTCTGGTACGCAACAAACCGAGCCTCCCAGCGTTGCAAGGGAGAGATTTTCCCACAGGATTCATGCTGTTGTTAAATCGTTTTGGGCCAATGCGAAGCATTTTCGCTGGAAACTCTATCACGGAGGTATCCTAACGCAGCTTATTTGCGTCCAAACAGTGTGCGCTACCGGAAAGCACGGGCACAGGGTATTGCTTTGACCGCTTTGGGCCGCTGTACGATAATGGAGTTTTGCGACGGACTTATGAAAACAATCATAGGCATCGGATTTTTATCGATTATCGGGGTGGTCGCGGCGGCACCAGCCGCGCGCGCGCAGAACGCCTCGCCTGCATCTTCCACGCCGGCCGTTCCTAAAACTGCGGAGACCAAGAGTGCCACGTCCACGCCAGCGAACCCTGGAGAGCAGGGGGCGCGTGGCGACGTGTATTACTACTTCACGATGGGGCATCTGGACGAGCAGCAATACGAATTGACCGGGCGCGCGGAGCTGGCAACGCAAGCGATCGAGTCTTACAAGAAGGCGCTGGAGCTGGCGCCGGGATCGCCGGTGATCCGCGAACGGCTGGCGGAGATTTACGCCAAATCGCAGCGGCTGCGCGAAGCCGTAGAGCAGGCGCAAGAGGCGCTGAAGACCGATCCCAACAACGTGGATGCGCACCGGCTGCTGGCGCGTATTTACGTGCGCGAGCTCGGGGATCTGAGCGCCGGCGAAGTACAGAAAGAAACGCTGGAAAAGGCGATCGCGCAATTCCAGGAAATTCTGAAGATACAGCCGGATGACGTCTATTCCGGATTGTGGCTGGCGCGGCTTTATCGTTTTGAGAACAAGCACAGCGAAGCGGAGACCGTGCTGCGCGGATTGCTGGCGCGCGACGCGGCGAATGGTCCAGCGCTGGAACAATTGAGCCAGCTGCTGATGGATGAAGGGCGATCGCAAGAAGCGGTGAAATTGCTTTCCGATGCGGCCGGCGAATCCTCTTCACCGGAAGTTTACGATCTGCTGGGCGACGCTTATTCGCAAGCGAAGGATTATGCGAAGGCGGAAGACGCCTATCGCAAGGCGGTGGAGGAAGATCCGGACGATCCCGGCCATTTGCACGGCCTGGCGCAAGCGCTGATGGCGCAGGACAAATACGCGGACGCGCTGGAGCAGTTCAAGCGGCTTACGGAAATCGAACCGAGCACGTCGGAAAATTATTTGCGCATGGCGCAGCTTTATCGCCGCCTGGGGAAATTCGACAAGGCAGAGGCGAGTCTGCTGCGGGCGAAACAATTGGCGCCGGGCAGCCTGGAAGTACTCTACAACGAAGCGCTGCTGTACGAGGATCAGGGGCGTTACGACGACGCGGTGAAAGTGCTGAGCGATGCGATCGCCGGGATGAAGAGCCAATCGAGCAGTGCGCGGAATTCCGCAGGCGCTGCCACGGGCTCTGGCGCGGAGGGATCGGCGAGCGGCGAAACAAGCCCGAACGCGCTGGCGATTCTTTACGAGCAGCTGGGGCACGCGTACCGGGAAGAAGAAAATTATTCCGCGGCAATTCAGACTTACCAGGAAATGGGCAAGCTGGGTGCGGATGCACAAAAGCGCGCGGAAATGCTGCTGATTGACACGTACCGGGAGGGTCGCGACCTGGACCACGCGATCGCCGAGACCAAGAGGACGCTGGAAGCCACGCCAAACGATCCGAGCCTGACGGTGACGCTGGCGATGTTGTATGGCGAGAAGTCCGATGCGGATTCCGCAACCAAATTGCTGGATGGCCTGTTGCGAGGAAACGACAGCGACCAGGAAATTTATTTGAACCTCGCGCAGGTGCAGGAGCGCGGGAAGAAGTATGCCGCAGCGGAGCAATCCGCGCAGAAAGCCGAGCAAATGGCGCGGGGCAATGACGATAAAGAGACCGCGTGGTTCATGCTGGGCGCGATTTACGAGCGCCAGAAGAAATTTGATCAGGCCGAGCAGGAATTCCGCAAGGCGCTGGAAGTGAGTCCCGGGAATGCTTCGGTGCTGAATTATTACGGCTACATGCTGGCCGACCGCGGAGTGCGTCTGGAAGAAGCGACGGCGATGATCAAGCAGGCGGTGACGCAGGAGCCGAGCAACGGAGCTTACCTCGATAGCCTGGGTTGGGCGTACTACAAGCAGAATAAATTGACCGAAGCCGAAGAGAATCTGCGCAAGGCTTCGGAGCGGCAGAAGCACGATCCGACGATTCTGGGACACTTGGGCGATGTGTATGCCAAGCTGGGCCAGAGCGATCAGGCCGCGATCTATTGGGAGCGCGCGCTGGCGGAATGGCAGAAGGCCGTGCCGGCGGACTACGAAACGGACAAAGTGAACGAACTGGATGCACAGCTGAAGAATTTGAAACGGCGAACGGCGCAAAAAACCACGCCGGATTCGGCGAAACCGCAGTAAGCTCCCCCGCATGACCCGCGCGACACTCAGGAAAAAATCGCTGCGTCTGCCTGCGTTTGCGAAGATTAATTTGTGCTTGCACGTTGTGGGCAAGCGTCCGGACGGTTACCACGAGTTGCGCACGATCTTTCAGGCGATTTCGCTGCGCGATACGCTCGAGCTTTCCCTTACCCGCGATTCGTCCAGCAACTCATGCACGCTCGAGTCGAACGATCCGGCGTTGCCGCTGGGTCCCGGGAATCTGGTAGCGCGAGCCGTGGAAGCGATGCGCGGAGAAATTGGATTTCGCGGCGAGGTGCACGCGCGACTGGAAAAGAAAATTCCTGTGGCGCGCGGAATGGGCGGAGGGTCGAGCGACGCGGCCGCGACGTTGATCGGCATGCTGCGACTGACTGGAAAGAGGGTGCCGCTGGCGCGGTTGATGGAAATCGCCGCGGGGCTTGGCGCGGATGTACCGTTCTTTCTGTTCGGAGGACGGGCGCTCGCGGTTAACCGCGGGGATGAAATCTATCCGCTGCCGAACTCACCGCAGCAAACGATTCTGGTGGTGTCTCCGCGCGACATTGCCGTGAGCACCAAGGACGCCTTTCAGTGGATTTCTGCGGAATTGACAAATCGCCCGCAACCCCCTAAAATTTGGGGGTTCTGCGCTCTGTGCTGGAGCCGGCAGGGGGCAGGCCTTTCGAATGATTTCGAGGGGCCGGTCTTCGACCGTCATCCGCGCCTTGGAGATATCCGGGACGGATTGCTCAAGCGAGGAGCCGCAGATGCCGCGCTGGCGGGTAGCGGGTCGGCGGTGTTCGGAATATTCCGAAACCCAGCGCGTGCGCGCCGAGCCGCTCGTGCGTTCCCGGAAGATTCGGTTTTCGTCGTTGAAACCCTATCCAGGGAAGACTATGGCCGTGCTTTGGGCTGGCGTGCGGATGCGCACGCGCGCCTGAGTGTGCGCGGCTGAGGGAACATTTTTGACCGACGATAAATTCAAAATTTTCTGCGGCACTGCGAATCCGGCGCTGGCGAAAGCGATTTGCAAGTATGTGGGCGTGCCGCTGGGCGAAGCGGAGCACGGGCAGTTCAGCGACGGCGAGACGCGCTATCAGATTTTGGAGAATGTGCGCGGCGCGGATGTATTCGTGGTGCAGCCTTGTAGCACGCCGGTGAATTTCAATCTGATGCAGTTGCTGCTGATGATTGACGCGTTCAAGCGGGCTTCGGCGTGGCGCATTACGGCGGTGGTTCCCTATTACCCGTACGCGCGGCAGGATCGCAAGGACCGGCCGCGGGTGGCGATTTCGGCGAAGCTGGTGGCGGACTTGCTGGAAACGGCGGGGGCGAGCCGGGTGCTGACGTTGGATTTGCATGCGCCGCAGATTCAGGGATATTTCAATATTCCCGTGGATCACCTTTTTGCTTCGCCGGTGCTGGTGGAATATTTTCAGAAGATGCAGCTGGGTCCGATCACGGTGGTTTCGCCGGATGCCGGCGGAGTCGAGCGCGCGCGATTTTTTGCGAAGAGAATTGGCGCGCCGCTGGCGATCGTGGACAAGCGGCGCATTGATGTGAACGTGAGCGAAGTGATGCACCTGATCGGCGACGTGGCGGGGCGGCCGGCGCTGGTGATTGACGACATTATCGACACCGCGGGAACGCTGGTGAAAACGGCGGAGGCGCTGCTGGAGCATGGCGCGACGAGAGTTTTTGCGGCGTGTACGCATGCGGTGCTTTCCGGGCCTGCGGTCGAGCGGATAGCGAAGTCGAAGATCGAGGCTGTGGTGGTATCGGATTCGGTTCCGCTGAGCGAAGCGGCGCAGAAGCTGGGCAAGATCAAGGCGTTGAGCGTGGCGCCGTTGCTGGCGCGCGGGATTCAGTCGATTCATGAAGAGACTTCGATCAGCGAGCTGTTTATCTGAATTATTTGTCTAGTTACTGATCTGGGGGGCAGGGCCGGCTTCGCGCCGGCGGATTGCGACGAATTTCAGATTGCCGGCGAGAGGCAGTGAAGAGCAGCCGGCGCAACGAGGGAGTTATGGAGACATTTACAATCGAAGGGCAGGTACGCGAAGGGCGCGGGAAGGGTCCTGCGCGGCGCACGCGGTTGAGCGGGATGGTGCCGGCGATTCTGTACGGCGGGAAGAAGGACTCGATTTCTATTGCGGTGAATGCGAAGCAGGTAGCGCGCATTCTGCGGTCGGAAACCGGGCACAATACGATTTTCACAGTGCAGGTGGCTTCGGGCGCGGCCGAAAAGGCGATGGTGAAGGATTGGCAGGTGGATCCGGTGAGCGGCAAATTGCTGCACGTGGATCTGTACCGCATCGCGATGGACGTGCGCATGCGCGTGATGGTGCCAGTGCACACGTTTGGCGAGCCGCAGGGCGTGAAGATGCAGGGCGGCGTGTTCGAGACGGTTACGCGCGAAGTGGAAATCGAATGCTTGCCTGCGGATATTCCCGAAGAATTCAGGGTGGATGTGACCGAGATGCTGATCGGCAAACAGCTGCGGGCGGCCGATCTGCCGTTTGACCCGACGAAGATCAAATTGCTGACCGACCCGGTTCGCGTGATCGCGCACGTCGTCGTGCTGAAGAAGGAAGAGGAACCGGCTCCGGATGCGGCGGTGACAGCGGAGGCGGCACCAGCGGAACCGGAAGTGATGAAGAAGGGCAAGAAGGAAGTGGAAGGGGAAGAAGGCGAAGCTGCGGAGGCTCCCGCGGCGAAAGCCGAGAAGTCCGAGAAGAAGAAGTAGCGTTTCGATTGCACAGCGAGCGGCGAAGGCTCAGGGTAAAAATGAGACTTATTGTTGGCCTCGGAAACCCTGGCCCGGAATACGAGTTCACGCCGCATAACATGGGCTTTCTGGCGGTGGATGCGCTGGGCGGGCGCGCGGGGATTCAAGTGAGGCGGCCCGAGTCGAAATCCTACGTTGGGCTCGGCACCATGGCTGGAAATGAAGTGGTGCTGGCCAAGCCGCAGACGATGATGAATCTGAGCGGCACGGCGGTGCGGATGCTGCTCGAGCGCTATGAGTGCAAGGCCGCTGAGATGATCGTGCTGAGCGATGAAGCGGCGTTGCCGTGGGGCATGCTGCGGATTCGGGAACGAGGCAGCGCCGGCGGGCACAACGGTTTGAAGTCGATCATCGCGTCGGTGGGATCGAACGAATTTATTCGCGTGCGGCTGGGCGTGAAGCCGGAGTATCCGCTGGAGGACATGGCGGAATACGTTCTGGGCACGATGCGCAAGCCGGAGCGCGAGATCGCGGCGCAGATGACTGCGGATGCGGCCGAAGCCGTGGAGTTGATTGTGGCTGAGGGCGCGGGCACGGCGATGGCGAAATTTAACCGGCGGGTCGAAAGCGGCGAAGAAGATTCGGAGTGAAAAGCTTTTCGTTGTAGGACTCTGAAGTCGGGAACCAGAAGACGAGGAATCGAGGACATATGGAAGAGCGTCAGTACGATTTGATTTTTATTTGCCGGCCGGATACGCCGGAAGCGGACGTTGATAAGGTGGTTGCGACCCTGGAGAGCACGGCGACGGAAAAGGGCGCCAAGATCGAGTCGGTCGCCAAGTGGGGCCGGAAGCGCATGGCGTACCGCGTGCAGAAACTGCACGAGGGATACTTTGTGTACATGGTCATAAAAACCACGCACGGTGAAGTGGTGAAGGAACTGGAGCGCCGGTTGAAGGTGGCCGATCCGGTGATCAAGTACCTGACTGTGCGGCTCGATGAAGAACTGAAGCGGCAGGAAAAATTGAAGCGGCACCGCGAGCGCCGCGCGGCGCGGCGTCCACGAAAGACGGTGGCTGCACCGGCGGCGCCTGTGGCGCCGATTGCGCCACCGAGCGAGCCGTCCGCGCCGACGGCGTAAACGGCAAGCGGTATCTGGTTACGGGGGCGGGACTGGGACCCGCGCCTAGGACGCCCACGGGCGCATGATCGAACGGAATCAAGTCAGGAGACTCGAATGGCAGAAGAAAACGCACCAATGCAGCAGTCGCACGGCCCCTCGTCGGGAGGGATGCGGTCTTCAGGGCCGGGCGGTGGGCCTGGTGGTCCGGGCGGAGGACGGCCTGGAGGACCAGCGAAACGCGGGAAGCGGAATTTCGTGCGCAAGAAGAAGGTTTGCCGGTTCTGCGTGGACAAGGCCGACTTCATTGACTACAAGAAGGCCGAGATTCTGGCGCCGTTCATTCAGGAGCGCGGGAAGATTCTGCCGCGGCGCATGACCGGGACTTGTTCGCGGCATCAGCGGTGGCTGACCGTGGCGATCAAGCGGGCGCAGAATATCGCGCTGCTGCCGTTCGCGGCGGAATTGTAGTTCGCAAAGAGTCAAGGGGGGCGGGCCCTGAGACCCGCCCCTAAAGCTCGTTGCAGGGCGAGTGGTAGCAGGGCGAAGCACAAGGATGCCGGCGAGTCGCCGGCGCTACGTTTAAAGGATTCGAGGTCCGCATACAATGCAAATCATTCTGCAGGAAGACGTGGAAAAGCTGGGAAACCGCGGTGAACTGGTGGAAGTTGCCGAGGGTTACGCGCGCAATTTTCTGCTGCCGCGCAAGCTGGGGCTGGAAGCTACGGCCGGAAATTTGAAGCGGCTGGAGAGGATGCGGGCGCACTTCGCAAAGAAGGAAGCCACCGAGAAGGATGCGGCGCAGAAGCAGGGAGAACAGCTCGCGGCGGTGTCCTTGGAATTCACGCGCAAGGCTGGCGAGAACGACCAGCTATTCGGGTCGGTGACGTCGCTGGATGTGGCCGAGGCGCTGGCGGGCAAGGGCTTTGAGATTGACCGGAAGAAAATCGTGCTGGCCGAGCCGATCAAGGTGATGGGCGATTACGAGGTTCCGGTGAAGCTGCACCGCGAAGTGATCGTGAATGTGAAGGTCGCTGTGAAGAAGGAAGAGTAGGTCGACAATACCTTTGCACCGATCGCTTTCGTTCTTGCAGGGGTTTTAGGAGTTAGAAGATCGCAGGGCGTCTCGAAATTCAAGACGCCCTGTGTTTTTTTTGCGCTGCGGCTTTTCCACTTTTCCGAGATCTTGCACAGGGTGGTACGGTTGACGCGCCCGCGTTCAATGCCCACAATCCTGCCTGCTCCTTGAACTGCAATTCTTGTGCGCTCGGCGAGAGCGCGCGAGTTGTTGCGGAGTGCGAGCGGGCGTAAGATTGCAAAAGTAACATCCGAGCACAAACCCAGGCCATGCCAGGCGACGCCACACTCGAACGACCTTTACCGCACAATCTGGAAGCAGAGCGCAGCATTCTGGGCGCGATACTGCTGGATAACCATGCGCTGAACGCGGCGATCGAGAAGGTGCGCTCGGACGATTTCTTTTTGCCGCAGCACCGGCAGATTTTTGAGCGCATGGTGCAGCTGGGAGAGAAGCAGCAGGCGATTGACATTGTGACGCTGATGGAAGATTTGTCGCGCCGGGGCGAATTGGAAGCGGCGGGCGGGATTGCTTATCTTTCGCAATTGGCAGATGGGCTGCCGCGCATCACGAATGTGGAGCATTACGCGCGGATCGTCAAAGAAAAATCCGTGCTGCGCAACCTGATTTTTTCGGCGTCGGCGATTCAGGAGCAGGCGCTGGCTGCGGGCGACGATGCAGACGTGATTCTGGACCGGGCCGAGTCGGTGATTTTTCAGCTGGCGGAAGACCGGGTCAAGGCGGGGCTGATCGGCGTTAAGGAACTGGTTCGCGATAATTTCGAGAGGCTGGAAAAAATATTCAGCGAGGGACGGCGCATCACCGGCCTCGCTACCGGATACGCCAACCTGGACAACGAGACCGCCGGTCTGCAGCCTTCGGAGCTGATTATTCTGGCGGCGCGGCCTTCGATGGGGAAAACGGCGCTGGCGCTGAACATCGCGGAAAATGTGGCGGTGCGGCATCGCGAGCCGGTGGCGATCTTCAGCCTGGAAATGTCCAAAGAGTCGCTGCTGCTGCGTTTGCTGGCCTCGGAGGCGCGCGTGGACGCGCACAAATTCCGCACCGGGCACATGAATCGCGACGACTGGGGCAAAGTAACGGGAGCGTTGACGAACCTGGCTGAGGCGCCGCTGTGGATTGATGATTCGGCTTCTCCGACGGTGATGGAGATGGGCGCGAAGGCGCGGCGGCTGAAGCGCGACCGCGGTCTGTCGCTGATCATCGTGGATTATTTGCAACTGGTGGTGCCAACGAATCGGGGGCGGCAGAGCAACCGGCAGGAGGAAGTTTCGGGGATGTCGCGGGCGCTGAAAGGGCTGGCGAAGGAATTGAAGGTGCCGATCGTCGTGCTGAGCCAGTTGACGCGCGCGCCGGAACGCGAGGAGCGTAAGCCGCAGTTGGCGGACCTGCGCGAATCGGGCGCGATTGAGCAGGACGCGGACGTGGTGCTGTTCATCAACCGGCCGAATTTTTACAAGACGGATTTGCCGGATGAGGATCGCGCGAAGGCGGAGCTGATCATTGCCAAGCAGCGCAACGGTCCGACGGGCAATCTGAATTTTGTTTTTCTGGCGCGGCACACCCGGTTTGAAGAGGCAGCGCCGGATGCTTGGAGCGGGGGGGGCGAACCGATGGAGTAGCGGCTCGCCGAATTGTCCGCGCAGAGCCACGCTCGTGTTCGAATGACCGCAGATCCTGAGATGCGAGATTCCGTAGAAACGTATCAACCTCCGCCCGAACTTTCCCGTAACCCTATTTTTATCTGTTTCTTACGGTGAACCTGCGCTCGAAAGAAACGCGCGCATGCTGGTGGCAGAGGTCCTGCAGGATTCCAGTGTGGATGTTTACCTAAACGGCGCGAAGCGAATTGCGAATCGCAAATTCGTTCGCGTGCGCGGCGCGGAGTCTGGCATTCTAAATGACGATGGCAAAAGCAATTCGATTTGCGGGACGCCCGGTGTGGGCGGAGATTTCGCTGAAGGCCATCCTGCATAACCTGCGGGTGATCCGCAAACAGGTCGGAGCGCAACGGAAAATTCTGGCCGTGGTGAAGTCGAATGCCTACGGACTGGGCGCCGTGCCGGTGGCGAAGGCGCTACAGAAGGCCGGGACGGAATGGTTCGGCGTAACCTGCGCAAACGAAGGCGTGGAACTGCGCGAGGCGGGCATCCGCAATCGGATTCTGATCTTGACCGGGTTCTGGCCGGGGGAAGAAAAACGGTTGATCCAAAATAATTTGACGCCCACGGTGACGCGCGTCGCTGATCTTGGTCATCTGGAGCGCAGCGCCAAGGCCGCCCGGGGAACAGCGCGGCTGCAATTCCATCTGAAGATCAATACGGGGATGAACCGGCTGGGAATTTCCGCGAATGAAGTGGAATGCTTCGCGCGTACGCTGGCCGGGTGCAAGCACATTGAGCTGGAAGGAACGTTCACCCATTTTGCGTCCGCGGAGGACTTCACGGCGCAACAAACCAATGACCAGGAGAAGGTGTTCCGGGCGTGTCTGGAGCGTTTGCGCGCGCTGGGCATTTCGCCCGGGATCGTGCACCTGGCGAACAGCGGCGCGATTTGCGCACGCCCGAGCACCTGGGCGGACATGGTTCGTCCGGGAGCAATTCTCTACGGTTATTACCAGTCGTTTGACCCGCCGCAAAAAAAACAGGAAGTGATGGGCCAGATGGCGTTGCAGCCGTGCCTTTCGCTGCGAGCGCGGATCATTTCCTTGCGTGATGTGCCGGTGGGAGAAGCAGTGGGCTACGCGGCACGGTTCGTGACCAAGCGGCCGTCGCGCATCGCGGTGATCAACGCGGGATATGCCGACGGCGTGGTGCGGGCACTGACAAATCGCGGATGGGCGCTGGTGCGCGGCCGGCGCGTGCCGCTGGTGGGAACGATCTCGATGGATTTGACCACGCTGGATTTGACCGACGTGCCGGAAGCGGTGCTGGGCGACGTGGTGACGATCTACGGCAAGGATGGCGAGGCTGCGATCGAAGTTTCTGAAGTGGCGCACGAGATCGGGACTGTGACGTCCGATTTATTGTGCGCGCTGGGGCGGCGCGTGCCAAAGTTCTACGTTTAAGTCATTACTTCCCTCTTGCAGTCTCCGCGGTTCACCGTATCATCGAGCCGACATGAAACCATTTCTGATTTTGGCGATGTGCACGGTGCTGCTGGGAGCCTCGGCGACGCCGGAGTATTCGATTCAGGCGATACGTTATGCCAGTTCGCCGGACGTGCCGGTGTCCGAATTGGTTGTGGGCGGGCCGAAGGATGAGAAAGTCGAAATTGCCATGGTGGTTTGGCTGATTCGCGGCGGGGGACACACGATTCTGTTCGACAGCGGTTTTCATCGGGACACTTTTGTTAAGGATTTTCCGATGAAGGATTATCTGCGGCCGGACAAGGCGGTGGAAACTGCTGGAGTGAAGGCGGAGGAAGTGACCGACGTCGTCATCAGCCACGCGCACTGGGATCATATGGGCGGGATTGACCTGTTTCCGAAGGCGAATATCTGGATTCAGAAACAGGAGTATCGCTACTACACCATGGATGCCTGGCAGCCAGGCGGAAACCACGGCGGCATTGATCCAGAAGACGCCAGGGGACTCTTGCAGGCAAATACCGAGGGGCGCATGCATCTGGTGGATGGCGATAACGTCGAAATCTTCCCGGGTATTCGCGCCTACACCGGCGCGCGACACACCTATGCTTCGCAATATCTGAGGGTGGAAGGCAATCCGACGTTCGTACTGGCGTCGGACAATTGTTATTTCTATCTCAACCTTACCTCGCACCTGGCCAGCGCTACGTTCAGTGATGCGGATCATGCAGCCAACATCGCCGCGCAGTCGCGGATGATCGAGCTGGCTGGGTCGCCGGACCGCGTGGTGCCCGGGCATGACGCGCTGCAATTCCAGAAGTTCCCTACCGAAGGACGCGTGGCCAAGATCAAGTAAGTCGCAAGCGGAGACGTTGGTTTGGGAGACATGGCGCGCTGAGCGTTTGTTTGCTGAAGCGCCGGTTCCCTGGACGCCGCTCGCGCCCCCTCACAGCTACCCGCTCTCGATCCAGTGGGTTGCGCGTCCCTAACCATTCAGCCGCGCGATAGTCTAAATAGACTAGTTGGTCCCCGGGCAGAGGGCTCGGCGTCCCTGCAATCACCCCATTGTGCGGTACTTCAGTGTGGTTGAGAGCTACACGGGACGATCGACCTCGTTGACTGAGGCTTCGTGCGCGGTGCTATACTGTCGGGTTCATAAGGATTTCATAAGGCAAGGCTGATCATCCCGGCGGGGCGCTCCAAAATATATTGGGCCGGAAAAAGGAACTCGAGGCGAACGAAGGGAGCGGAACTCGCCTTCTTTATATTCATAAGGTGGAACCATGCAGAGGAACCCTGGGTCTCAGAATCGCCCTCCTGGCGTCGCGGCTCCTGAAAACTCCCCAAACAAATCGGCTTCACCCTCGCGTGCGGTGCACGAACAGGTTGGAACCTTTTGGGACATGCTGGGGATACGGATCGTGTTCATGGCCGTGTGCGTCGCGGCGGGATTTCACTTCCGCCCGTTCAGCGTGTCACCTGAATCAGGGGCGGCTACGGGATTTCTATTTGGGCTGGCGGTCATCTTATTCGAACTGCGGCTGCGGCACGCGAGCTTGCGCCGGCTGATTGGCGCGGCGGTGGGGTCGATCCTGGGACTGCTGGGGGCGTACCTGACATCGCTGATCTTGACGCATACGATCATGCCGGAGAGTACCCGGTCGTTCTTCAGCCTGGCGGCATTTTTGGTGATGGCATACATCGGGCTGATACTGGGCGCGAATAAGGGCGACATGTTGAATCTGCAGGCGCTCGGCGGGTTGTTCGGCAGCGAGCGCAGCTTGAAGCATTCTTTTAAGGTGCTGGATACCAGCGTGATTATTGATGGGCGCGTGGCGGACATCGCGGATGCGCAGTTTTTGGACGGCACGGTGATCATCCCGCAATTCGTGCTGCACGAACTGCAGCTGGTGGCGGATTCCGCCGACCCGCTGAAGCGGCAACGTGGGCGCCGCGGGCTGGAAGTGTTGCAGCGAATCCAGAAGATGGCGCACCTGGAAGTGCAGATCGCCGACGACGATTTTCTGCAGATACCGGAAGTGGACCTGAAGCTGATCGAGCTGGCCAAGCGATATGACGCGAAGATCGTGACGAACGATTTCAATTTGAATAAGGTCGCGGCGCTGCAGGGGATCGAGATTCTGAACGTGAACCAGCTGGCCAATGCGCTGAAGCCCGTGGTGCTGCCCGGCGAGACGATGCGGGTATTCATATTGCGCGAAGGAAAAGAGTACAACCAGGGCGTTGCGTATTTGGACGATGGGACGATGGTGGTGGTGGACGGGGCGCGCAAGATGATCAACAAGACCATCGACATCACCGTGACTTCGGTGCATCAGACGACCGCGGGGAAGATGATCTTCGGACGATATGACGAGCGCGGCGAGCAGCAGACTCCACGTGGCGCGGCGCAGAGCGCGCCACACGCTGAATCTTCGCCGGCTCCTCGGGCGAACGAAGGCGCTACGCCTGGCGGTGAGCGGCCGGCGCGGCCGTTGTATCCGGATACCGGCAGGAGTTAGCGGCGGAGGTCGTCCTTAATGCGATCCGCGGCGCGCCTCAGGTGGCGCACTGAAGTGCGCCACTGCAACCCCTCACCCCTGCTGTGCCGCCGCGTGTAGCACCTCCGATCGTTCCGCTGATGCAAACAAGAGTGCGTGTGCTGGGCCGCTGGATTGCGATAGACTGTCCTCCCTCTTATGAGCCGAGTCGCCGCCATTATTCCTGCCGCAGGGCTGGGCACCCGCATGGGCGCCGAAATGCCGAAGCAGTTCCTTGAGCTGGGCGGGATGCCGCTGGTGATTTTCACGTTGCGCCGGCTGGCTGCTTGCGGCGCCATCACTGATTTTTTTCTTTCTACGCGCGCGGACGACGTGATGTCTCTGCAGGACAAAGTTGCGAAGGCGGCGGTCGGGCGGCCGGCGCGCGTGGTGCATGGCGGAGATACACGGCAACAGTCGGTGGCGAACGCTCTCGCGCAGGTGGACCCTGCGACGGAAGTGGTGCTGGTGCACGATGCGGTGCGGCCGTTTGTGACGGTGGAACAGCTGGATCGGGTGATCGCAGAGACGCGCAAGCGCGGCGCGGCGATTCTGGGCATTCCGGCGATTGATACGGTGAAAGAAGTGAAGCGCGCGACTTTGCCGGAAGATATGGCGCTGATCACGACGACCATCCCGCGTGAGCGGATCGTGCTGGCGCAGACACCGCAAGCATTTTCCTATGCGCTGCTGCGGGACGCGTTTCGCATGGCGCAGACGGATGGAGTGCTGGCGTCGGATGAATCGGCGCTGGTGGAGCGCTTCGGGCACGAGGTATTTGTGGTGCTGGGCTCGGAACGCAATTTCAAGATTACGCGGCCGGCGGATATGGATTTGGCGCGGTTTTATCTGGAGCAGGAACGCAAAGCGCCGCGGTGATGAATTCTTACCTGGGGATTTCCAAAATCAGAATCAAGGAAGCTGCATGACGCGCTCAGGAATTGGATACGATTTGCATCGGCTTGCCGCGGGGCGAAAGCTGATGATCGGCGGGATCGAAGTGCCGTTCGATAAAGGACCGGTCGGGCATTCCGACGGCGATGTGCTGGCGCACGCTTTGTGCGATGCGCTGCTGGGAGCGGCGAGCCTCGGGGACATTGGGACACACTTCCCGGATACGGACCCGAAGTGGAAGGGCGCGGCGAGTCTTTTGTTTCTGGAGCACACGCGGAAGCTGCTCGATGAGCGCAAGCTGCGCATCAGCCATCTGGATGCGGTGGTGATCTGCGAGCGTCCGAAATTGGGGCCGCACTTCCCTGCCATGCGGGCGGCGCTGGCGAAGTCGTTGGGCATCGCGGAAGAGCAGATCAACCTGAAGGCCAAGACGAATGAGGGTACGGGCGAGATCGGGCGCGGCGAGGCGATTGCGGCACACACCATAGCCACGTTGGACGGTTGAAGCCAGCGCAGAGACGAATGGGATGGCGATGAACTGGCTTACGGGATTTCACGCGGTGGAGGAGGCGCTGGCGGCGGGGCGGGCGCTGGACCGCATCGTGATCGCGCGCGGGCGTCACGGCGAGCGCGTCGAGGCGGTGGTGCAGCTGGCGAAGGCCAAGAGCGTGCCGGTGCGTTTTGAGGACCGGGTGCAGATGGACCGGCTGGTGGGAAGCCGCGAACACCAGGGAGTGGCGGCGCTGGGCGCGGCGAAACCGGCGATGGGGCTGGAGGATTTGCTGGCTGCGAAGACTCCGCAGGGATTGCTGGTGCTCCTTGATGGCATCGAGGACCCGCACAACCTGGGCGCGATTGTGCGCACGGCGCTGGCGGCGGGAGCAAACGGCGTGGTGATTCCGGAGCGGAGGGCGGCGGGTTTGACGGATACGGTGGAGCGGGCGTCGGCGGGAGCGCTGGCGCATTTGCCGATTGCGCGGGTGAAGAACCTGGTGCGCGCGATGGAAGAGATGAAGGAGGCGGGCTATTGGTTGGTCGGCCTCGATGAACGTGCGGACCAAAGTTACACGGAAGTGGATCTGAAGGGTTCGATTGGAATTGTGCTGGGGAGTGAAGGCGAAGGCCTGCACGAATTGACGCGCAAGCGCTGCGATTTTCTGGTTTCGCTGCCTACGGCTGGACCGGTGCGTTCGCTCAACGTTTCTGTGGCGGCTGGGGTGATGCTGTTTGAGGTGGTGCGGCAGCGTGTGGGAGATCGCGGATCGGCGCGCGAGAGCAAGTCCAAGGCACCACTGATGAACGCAGAGGAACACTGATAAATCCTGAAAGAGATAGCTGCCTGGGCCCTTTGACCTCCTCCGCGTTCGATTCGCAATCCGCTATTCATTCGGCGCAGGCATTTTATTTGTCGTACTTCAGCAGCGAAAACACGTGGATGCCTGGGAGCCTGGCGCGGCCGTTGAGGAAGGTGAGTTCTACGGCGAAGGCTGCGCCGGCCACTTTGCCGCCGAGCTGCTCGATCAGCTTGACGGTGGCTGCGGCGGTGCCGCCGGTGGCGAGCAGGTCGTCGCAAATCAGGACGGTCTGGCCGGGTTTGATGGCATCTTGGTGGAGTTCGAGCTGGTCAGTGCCGTATTCGAGCTGGTAGGTGACGGAGGTCGTTTTGCCGGGGAGCTTTTTCGGTTTGCGCACGGGTACGAAACCGGCGCCGAGGCGATAGGCGAGCGCGGGGGCGAAAATAAATCCGCGGGCTTCGATGCCGGCGACGATGTCCACTGTCGTGCCGTTGTATTGTTCGCAGAGCTGATCAACCAGAGAATGGAAACCGGCCGGGTCCTTCAGCAAGGTGGTGAGGTCGTAGAATAGGATGCCCGGCTTGGGATAATCGGGAATTTCGCGGATCAGGGCTTTCAGGTCGGACATTCGTCTCCTTCGTTCAGTGGTGCGATTGCGTGCTCGCACGCCAAAATATCTGGCCAAAAACCGGACGCGACCTGCACAGTTCAGTGCTCGATCGAAAAACCTCGCTCGAATCGCGCGTTCAGCGACGCTGCTTCTTCGGCGACGCTTGCAACCGAGGCGCCTTGCGGGCCACGCTCGAGTTCGGCGCGGAAATCCGCTAGTTTAGAGCCGCTGCCGACCGCGTAGATCTCGACGCGGCCGTCGGGCAAGTTTTTCGCGTAGCCGCCCAGACCGAGGCGCTGCGCCGCGCGCATGGCGAAGTACCGGTAGCCGACTCCCTGTACCATTCCGCTTACGAAATAACGTCGGGACTCGCGGGCTAGCGGCGTATCTGCCATGGACTGTGCGGAAGCGTAATCCGCAAACGCGTGATTTTAACAGAGGCGCGGCGAGCACAGGTCGCGATTTTTACGCCGGTTGCTTCGCGCTGGGAGCAGCTGATGTATTTTCCGGGACCGGGATAAGATGCTCCGTGCTGGTGAGGAACATGATGATTGGCCCTAGCGAGGTACAGGCAAGGTTAGACGCGACGAGCGAACTTCGCATCCAAACATTGATGCTGGAATATCCGACGATGCGGCGAGCTTTTCCTTTGGTCGAGCGATGCCGGGCGAGCCGCTTGGCGTTCATTGGCATGGCGGCGCTGCTACTGACTGCGACGGCCCTGCAAGCGCAAGATCCCGGGCCGCAGGCACCGCCGCCGACATTCAAGGTGGAGCGGATTCCGGCGGAGCCACATCCGGGTCCGCCGCCGCTGCCGGTGGAGGAGATCATTCAGAAATTCGCAGCGAATGAAAACGTGATGAAGAAGGTGTACGACCAATACGACTTCACGCAATCCATCCGGTTGGACGAGCTGACCGATCCGGGCGGCAAGTTCAGCGTGACCGGCGAGGTGTATACGAAGCCCGACGGGCTGCGGTATATGCGGGTAACCAAGCCGGCGGAATCCAGCCTGAAGCTGATGCACTTTTCGCTGGAAGACGTGCGCGTGATCGCCAGCATGCCGGAATTTCCGCTGACGGCGGAAGAGATCCAGAATTACAATTTCAAATACGCCGGGCAGGAAAAGCTGGACCAGCTGAACACTTACATTTTTCAAGTGAAGCCGAAGATACTGAGCCGCAAGAAACGATATTTCGAGGGCGTGATCTGGATTGACGATCACGATTTCGCGATCGTGAAGAGCTACGGAAAATTCGTGAGTGAGCTGGAGGGGAACGGCACGGCGCTGCCGTTCACCATGTTTGAAACCTACCGCGAGAATTTCCAGAGCCGGTATTGGCTGCCGACTTACACCCGGTCGGATGACTATTACAAGACCGAGGGGAATGATGAGCTGCCGTTGCGGCTGGTGGTTCGTGCTACTGATTTCAAGCTGCGCGCGGCGGCTGCTGGACCCAGCGGTTCGGTGGCGTCGCCTGCAGCCGATTCGGGCTCTTCGTCGAGCGTTCCACTATCCTCGCCGCAACAATAATTTCTACACAATCACAAGCGCGGGTTCGTCTGAACTGGGGCAGCGCGAGAACACGGCCACGCCAGGTGCTAGCAGACGGCTTTACGACATGGTGCGCAAATACGAGGGGAGTTCTCGCACCGAATTCAGAAGAATTTCGGGTTTGGCGGCGCGCAAGCGGGCGGCTGTGGGAAACGGGCCGAGAACGCCGATCGCGCGCACGCCGGCGCTCTGGGCCATTTCGATGTCCTCCGCCGTATCGCCAACGTAGACGCAGTGCTCCGGAGCGCGGCGGAGCCGTTTGAGCGCGAGTTGCAGCGGGGCGGGATGCGGCTTCCGCCTTGCGGCGTCCTCACTGCAAACACACGCTGAAAAATAGCTCGCGAGATGGAGCTCGCGCAGTTGGCGCCGGACGCGCGGGCGGTTGCCACTGGTGACGATGCCGAGATCAAATTTCTGGGCGAGGAGCCGGACGACGCGGCGCGCGCCCGCGAGCAGCGGAGGGTTTTCCAGTTTGTACGCGCGGGTCCAGAGGCGGTCGGCTTCGATCCATTGGGAGCGCGGGAGCCGAGCGGCGCGATAAACCCGCAGCCAGTTGGGGGAATAGTGTTGCGCGAGCTCGCGCTCGGTCCAGCTGATGCCCAGCGCTCGAAACATGGAGAGATAGGCGCGCAGGTCGGCTTGGTAGGAATTCAGGAGTGTGCCATCCCAGTCGAAGAGGACGGCGCGCGTGGGAAACTTTGCGATTTTCACGGCGCGAGAATCGTAACAGACCGCGATGCAGGATTAAACCTACCGAGAGAGCAGCTTACGCGCGGAAGATGCTTGCAAAGTCTAAGCGGTGCGACAGGAAAGCGGATGACGTCGTCAGGGGCGAATTCGGTGCGACCCTCGCGAAGGATGCAAGCGCCCTAGCCGAATCTAGTGACTGCGATAGCGCAGCGGGACGATGTCGTCGCGGCGCAGTGCGAAGTCATCGAAGGTGGCGGCGTAACCGCGCCAGCCGGGCATGTCCACTTCCTCGGCGCGCACGATGTGCGCAGCAGTGCACATCTGCACGCTGCCTTGGCCCAGGGGCCGCTCGATGAGCGCGACTTCCAGTTCGATCGCGGTGCCGGGCTGAAAATCACGTGGAGCGAGGAAATAAACGCCACTGGAGCTGATGTTGCGGGTTACGAGCGTGACCGGAATGGGCTCGAGATGATCATCGACGCGCGTGAGACGGAGCGGCAGCGAGAGCGATGCGCGTGGATTGTCGCGGCGCTCGCGCGCAACGCCGATAGCGTGCGTGGGAACTCGCGCAAAACGCTGTGGCCCAGGCTTCCCGTTTGGAGATGCAACGCTTACGGTGTGGCTTTCAACTTCACGCAGCGGCGACACAACCGACCGCGGCCCCTTCCAATCCGGAGCAGCCCCCATGTACTATCCCCCAAGAACAGCCTAAACTTCCCCCCTGCCAGTAGAGCGAATATGCGCGGAGTCTGGAACCGCGTCAAGGGAAGTGATGGCCGGGTGCCCTATCATACAACAGTAAGGGGTGGGACACATAGCTATGATTAGGCGGGAGTTGCGACCTTGGAGCTGATTGAGGGACAGGATTTGGAGTTTGTTGTTTGTTCGCTCGGCGCGAAAGACAACCGAAAGCGAAAGCTGTTCGCCTTCGGCACCTTGGTGATGGATGATGCGGATGGGAGAGATTTCGCCTTGAATTCGCGCGCTAGAAACGGATAGCGAGTTTGATTGAGTTTCGCTAATTTCGACAGGAGAGCGAGGCTCATACCAAAATGGAACTGATGACCAGAACTTCCAGTGCGAGCTTGGGCGGCATGCGCGAGTTCGCGCTGAACCAGAAACAATGGCAGGCGGTAGAGATGCGCGATCGCGGCGCGGATGGTGCGTTTGTGTATGCCGTGCGGTCGACCGGAATCTATTGCAGGCCGTCGTGTCCTTCGCGGAAGCCGCGGCGCGCGCAGGTTAAATTCTTTCCGCTGCCGGAAGCGGCAGAGCAGGAAGGATTCCGTGCTTGTCTGCGCTGCCAGCCACGCCTGGCACGTCTGCGCGATCCACGCACGGCAGCGGTGGCGAAAGTGTGCCGGGAAATCGAGGCGCAGATTGACGCGGATGGCGGCATGCCTGCGAACGGAGATGCGAGCGGCGCAGGTCTGACGTTGCGCACGCTGAGTTCGACCGCGGGAATGAGCGCGCATCAGCTGGAACGCGCGTTTCGCAGCGTAATGGGAATCTCGCCGCGACAGTATGCCGACGCGCGGCGGATGCGCCGGTTGAAATCCAGATTGCGAAAAGGAGATGACGTGACGACAGCACTTTATGACGCGGGATTTGGATCGAGCAGCCGGTTGTATGAGCGCGCTCCGGCGCACTTGGGCATGACGCCTGCCACCTACAGGCAGGGAGGCGCGGGAATGAAGATTCACTACACGATCGTGGCTTCGCCGCTCGGGCGATTGCTGGTAGGAGCGACAAACCGCGGGATCAGCGCGCTGTATCTGGGCAAAGACGACGGGCCGCTGGAAAGTTCGCTGCGGAAAGAATATCCGCGAGCGGAAATTCAGCGCGACCGGAACGGTTTAGAAGGCTGGGTGGGAAAAATACTCGAGCACTTGCGCGGGCGCGAACCGAATCTGGATCTGCCGACCGACGTGCAGGCGACTGCCTTTCAGCGGCGCGTGTGGGAAGAATTGCGGAAGATTCCTTACGGCACGACACGGACCTATAGCCAGGTGGCGCGGGCGATTGGCAAGCCGAAGGCGATTCGAGCGGTGGCGCGGGCATGCGCGACGAACCCTGTGTCCGTCGTGGTGCCATGCCATCGCGTGGTGCGCGAAGATGGCAATCTGGCCGGCTATCGCTGGGGACTTGAGCGCAAACTCGCGTTGCTCGAGCACGAATCAGCTGGGCGTGGCGAAAAGAAGCAACGAGCAGGCGTGAAATAGGCGCTAGCCCTGAGGTCTGACTTTTTCGGTGCCCTTGGGCCAGTGGGGTTTGAAGTGAGCATCGCCGAGGTCGGGATTGCGTATGATTCGTGAATAGCGGATGACGAAGTAATCGCCGGAACCGGTTTCGTTGAATTGCTGTTGCACCGGAAGCCAGGAAGATTCATCGAACCAGATCTGAATCTTGGAGATCTGGTTGCGGGCTTCCTGAGACTTGGGAGTCAATTCCAGCTCGACGGTCTTCTTCTCGTCCAGCGTTGGCTCACCCAGCAGGGTCACCAGATAGGACTTCTGAAGTTCTTTCCCTTGCGTCCCGAAACCGAGCAGAAGGTATTGATCGACCTGGGCGCGATGTTGCGCGAGGTTGTATTCCTCAACACGTTTCAGACCTGGTGTGTAAATGTAGAGGTTGTCGCCCGTGCGCAGAATCGTGCGCGCATCCGGAGGCTTCATTTCCAGCAGCATCTTATCGTCGCGAACCAGGATGGAACCGGCTTCGGTCGAGCGATCGTTAACCACGACGGTAACCTTGGTGCGCTCGACGTCGGCGGAAAGACTGTGGAAACCCTTTGCGGCGCGATCGAGTTCTCGGAGCGTCGTGTCCAGTGTAGCTGGGCTGTGATTCTGGCTAGCCGCAGGGAACGCCCTGAGACACGCAGCCGAAATAATGATGACCAGTGCAATTGCCGATACGAAGCGTCTTACCTTCAAATCATGTCCCTCACTGAGTGGTCGGCCCTTTAACGGAGCGTTCATAATACTACATTGGTTAGACGCGTTGGGCGCGTCGCCAGGTTCCAGTAGAGTTTATGGGCGGGGAGCAAACGTTACATCAGCGGAGACGGGTGCACGGTGACATCGTAATAGAGGATCGAGCCATCCTGGGCCGAGACAGGTTCGATATGGATGACCTGGAAAGTCTGGTCTTTCAATTCGGCGACGGTGCGCGCGAGGATATCGTGGGTTTCGCGCTCCAGTTCGGGAGTAGCGCGGGCCGCGCGCTTTTCTGCCGGAAGCGCGGTGGCATCCAGGCGATAGGTATGCGTTTGCCTGGCAGGGTCCTCCGATTCAAGCTGCACTTTGGAAGCAAACACGGCGCTCAATTGGGGCTGATCGTGGAACCAGCGTGTCGGAGTGACCAGTACGAACAGAATGATTAAGATCACGGCCAGATCGTAGGGCCAGCTGCCACGTTCGAAGGACCAGAAAATGGTGCGAACAATTGCTCGCCATAAGGTGCGCATATCAGTGAACCGAGGAGCCGTCCACAACCTCGCCATCACGCATGTGCAACACTCGATGCCCGTAGGCGGCTGCTTCGGGATTATGGGTGATCATGACAATCGTCTGGCCGAGATCCTGATTGAGTTGGCGGAGAAGGCCCAGGACGGCTTCGGAACTCTTGGTATCGAGGTTGCCGGTGGGTTCGTCGGCCAAGACGATTTTCGGTTCGCTGACGATGGCGCGAGCGAGCGCTACGCGCTGTTGTTCGCCGCCGGAAAGCTCCGAGGGCTTGTGTTTCAGGCGACCGCTCAAGCCGAGAAGGTCGGCGACAACCTGGAAGCGATGGGGATCAAATCCATTGCCGTGGATATGCTGGGCGAGAGTGATGTTGTGATACGCATCGAGCGTGGGGAGCAGATTAAAACGCTGAAAAACAAAGCCAACTTTGTGACGGCGCAGCAGAGTGCGCGCCGAATCGCTCATGGTAGTGAGGTCGTTGCCGTCGAGCAGCACGCGCCCGGAGGTAGCCTGAGCCAAGCCGCCAATCACGTGCAACATGGTTGATTTACCGCACCCGGAAGGCCCCATGATCGAGACGAATTCACCGGGAAAGATTTCGATGCTGACGCCGCGCAGGGCGGGAACTTCGACTTTACCCTGGCGATACACCTTCCACAGATTTTCAGTCTGAAGTATGGGCTCCAACAGCCGCTCCCCTGCAAGCGTCGGCGAATTCGAGGACGGAAATATTCTAGTCGGCTTTAGCATTTCTGCCTAGCGCGGACAGGCGGGCGCAAATTGCTCCGGACGCCTGAAACGCGGCGAAACAGTGGGATTGGGCTACTCGTAAGCCAGCGCCTCGACGGGATCTTTGCGGCTGGCCATCCAGGCGGGGTAAGCCGCGCCGAGCAGGCCGCCCACAATTGCAATCAGGCCAGCGCGCAGAACCCATAATGGAGTAATCAGGATCGTGAGCGTCGGGAACAGCTTGATGAAGATTGCGCTCATAAGGTAGCTGAGTCCGACGCCGGCCACAGCTCCGCCGATGCAGAGCAGCGTCGTTTCGCTGAGCACGATGCGAACGATGTAGCCCTTGGACGCGCCCAGCGACTTCAGGACGCCGATTTCGCGAGTGCGCTCGATGATGGTGGTGTACATCGAGAGAAAAATCACCAGGAAGCCGATGACCACGGCGATACCGATCATGACATTGATGAAAGCGCCCAAACCGGGGAGGTTCGAGGAGGTCATCAGCGAAATGAAATCCTTGAGCGGGCGAACCTCGTAACGAGGGAGAAGCTGCTTGATTGCGTCGATCACCGCGGGAGTGTGATCGGTACGGTCACATTTGATGAAAAAGACAGAAGCTTTGTCGTGCGCGCCAGCCATCTCCTGAAGCGTGGAGAGGAATACGAACAGGCGGGCGCCTTTGCCGTGCTCGACGATGCCCACCACGTGAAAATCATGATCGAAAAGACGCAGGGTCTGGCCAAGCTTTATTTTTTTTGATCTGGCATAGACGTCGTCCACCAGGATATCGTTCGGCCCTTGCAAATCATGGCCTTCGTGGAATACGAACCCGCCGGTAACGGCAAGGAAGCTTTCCTGGTCAATTCCATAAATGATTTCCAGGCCGTTGGAATTGAATTGCAGCAGGACGGGCGCGACTGCCTGCACGTATTCGAGCTGCGACAATTTATCTGCGATGGCGATGGGCATGGGAGCGCCGCTGAAGGCCATGAACACGGACGCCGAAGGGGGCTGGACCATAATGTCCGCGCCGACACCTTCGATGCGTTTGGCCGATTCCGCGAGCAGGCCGCTGGTGAGGCCGACGACGATGATGACGAGCGTGACCTCGACGGCTACGGCCAGCACGGTGATGAAGGTGCGGAGCGGGCGATGCAAGACGTTTTGTACGATCATGTAACGGATCATAGATTTTTGTGGCGCTTACGGAATTGCAAAAGCGCTAACGATGTGGCTCCTTGTGGTTCTGGTCCGAATCTTTGTGAACGCTATCGGCGGCGTTATCGCCGACATTCACCAAATCCGTGCCGGGCGGTTGCGGCAGCAGGAACCGGTCCGCGGCAATCGGCTCGTTCACAGTAAGCTTCTTGATCGTAATCTGCAATTGATAGTCATCGCCTGGCCGGGTGACATTGACCTGCCACGGATAGCTCGTGGCACCGGTGGTTTGCCAGTTTCCGTACGCAACGTCGGAAGCCACGTTGCCAGCAGAGCCAAAGTTCTCAATTCTTGAGACGCGCAGGTCGGTGCGATCGAACCATACTTTCCGCGCGATTTCCCACTCGGACGGTGAACGTTGTGCACTGGCTTGCCCGGCCGGAGCAGCGCTGCCCGCGTCACCGGGGCCCGCTGAGGATTGTGGTGTCCGCAGCCTGACGACCGTCAATATGTAATAGCGTGCCGCGCCTTCGCTCGCTTGTTCAAACAGTACGGGCGCTTGATCGGTGATCACCGGCCAGAAAAGCGCTTCCACCAGGTGTTGCGGCCTGAGATTTTCGATCGGTTTCTCGGCGCGGCGTTCCAGGTCGGCCGGGCCGACGATAAATTTGTTTTTCGACGGTACGTAAATGCTGAAAGTCGAGCCGTCGCTCACCATGTCGAAAATATTCTTGCCAACTACCGGGGCCTGGCCGATCACTCGAATGCTGGCGGGTCTGGCTGCCAGTACGAAGCCATTCACTTCATGGTATTGCTCGATGACGCCGGAATACGCCGAACCCGCCGTCAGCTTCATGCTCACGCCGGCGTTGAGAGACTGGATCGCTTGCGCCTGGCGATTGTAGCTATCGATGAGCTGCTCTTTCCTCGCCGTCTGCAGCGGAGTTGGCGCCTGCGACGGCTTCACGACGGTCTTCTGGCTGACGGCGCAGCCGAAGGCAGAGGCGAGCACCGCTGCCGAAGAAGCCACCCCGATGACGCGCCGAACGCTAGATTTGAGCCGCCCTATGAGCACAAAGTATGCAATTTAACAGCGGCTCACATAGGTGTCAACGCAACAGGCTTGGGCGCAAGGCGCGCGTATGCGGGCGGGCAAACGGCCAAGATGCTAGAATTCCGGGTTTGCCCTGGGGAGCCGCAATGTTCAAGAAGGTCCTGATTGCCAATCGAGGCGAGATTGCTGTGCGCATCGCGCGAGCGTGCCGGGAACTGGGTGTGCGCGCCGTCGCCGTGTACAGCGACGTGGATCGCGCATCGCTGCACGTTCGTCTGGCGGATGAGGCGTACCCGATTGGACCGGCTCCGTCGCGCGAGAGCTATTTGGTGGTGGAGAAGATCCTTGGTGTTGGGCGTTATGCGGGCTGCGACGCGATTCATCCGGGCTACGGTTTTCTCGCGGAAAATCCCGCGCTCCCGCGCGCCTGTGTAGACGCTGGGATCGCTTTCATCGGGCCGTCGGCCGCGGCGATGGAGCAGCTGGGAGCGAAGACCGCAGCGCGGCAGATTGCGCGTGACGTGGGAGCGCCCACCGTGCCCGGAACGCTGAGCCCCATCAACACCGTGGACGAGGCGAGGGAGATCGCGCGGGAGATTGGTTTTCCGGTGATTTTGAAGGCGGTCGCAGGCGGCGGAGGCAAAGGGATGCGCAGCGTCGCGGGCGAGAACCAGCTCGCCCCGGCGTGGCGGGATGCGACGTCCGAAGCGCTGAATGCATTCGGGGACTCGCGACTGTACCTGGAAAAATATCTGGAGCGCCCGCGGCACATCGAGATACAGGTGCTCGCCGATCACCACGGACATTTTGTCTATCTGGGGGAGCGTGAGTGCTCGGTGCAGCGACGGCACCAGAAAGTGATGGAGGAAGCGCCGTCGCCAATCATGACCGCGGAATTGCGGAAAGCGATGGGCGAAGCAGCGGTGAAGCTGGCGCGCGCGGGAACGTACACGAATGCGGGCACCGTGGAATTCCTGGTGGACGCGCAGCGGAATTTCTATTTTCTGGAGATGAACACGCGGCTGCAGGTGGAGCATCCCGTCACGGAAATGGTGACCTCGCTCGATCTGGTAAAGCTGCAGATGCGCATCGCGGCAGGTGAGCCATTGCCGTTCAGCCAGGAGGAAATTGAACTGCGCGGCCATGCGATTGAGTGCCGCATCTACGCCGAAGACCCGGACAATAATTTTTTCCCGTCGCCCGGGAAAATCGTGGACTGCGGAGTTCCGACCGGCCCCGGGATCCGCCTGGATGCGGGGATTTACGCGGGCTGGACGGTGCCGAACGAGTATGACCCGATGCTGGGGAAGCTCATTGCATGGGGCGGCGATCGCAAGGAGGCTCTGGCGCGAATGGGGCGGGCTTTGCAGGAATATTATGCGAGTGGGATTAAGACCAACGTCTCGCTTTTTCGTCGCATCCTGGCGAGCGGCGATTTCCAGAAGGGCGCGGTTTATACACGCTGGCTGGATGATTTTCTGAGCGCTGGACCCGCCCTGGAAGGTCTCGAGGACGAGGAAGAGTCCCGGGCCGAGCAAGCTGCAGCAATCGCGGCATTTCTGTGGCACAGGAGGCACGCTGACGGCGCAAATGCTTTCGAGGCGAGCACGATTCCGGAATCACGGTGGAAAACAGAGAGCCGAAGGGAACAAGTGAATCGCGAACCGCAACCGTAACAAAGTCGTCAAAGGACGAACAGGGACACTGTGAAATTGCAGATTGAGATTGCAGGAAAAAAGCGCCACGTCGAGCTCGCAGAGGCAGGCGAGCGCCCCCTATGGACGATTGATGGACAGCGACTCGAAGCTGATGCGACCGAGGCGTCACCTGGAATCTATTCGATTCTGATAAACGGAAAATCGTTCGAAGTGCGCATCGAGCGCCGGGGTGCGGAGCTGCGCGCGATGACGCGCGACCGGGAATTTGCGGTCGTAATTCAGGATGAACGCGAATGGCGACGCCATCGTGGCGGCAGCGTCGAAGCGGAAGGCCGTCAGCAGGTATTGGCGCCGATGCCTGGGAAAGTGGTGCGGGTCCTGGTAAGCGCTGGTGATTCGGTTCGGGCGGGACAGGGTCTGCTGGTGGTGGAGGCGATGAAGATGCAGAATGAGGTTCGCGCGCCGAAATCGGGAACGATTGACCGGGTGCGCGTGGTCGAAGGCCAGACCGTCAATGCAGGAGAGGTGGTTGTGGTCGTCAGTTGAACCGGCGTTTAGGGTTCGTTACTAGTAACCTTTAAGTTCCCTTTTTGTTCTCGCGCCTTTCCCGACCCCGTTGGTTTGGTCACAATGGTTGCAATCCGGGCGGTGCTCTGGGCACCGGGCGGCGTGGAAAACGGGGGGAATCGCAATGTATTCACACGTGCATTTTGCGGCGATTGCCGCATGGCTCCTGGTCGCAATCGCCGGGCTCGTCTGGGTTATGGCTTGCGGCCTCACGGCGACGAAGATGGAGAAGGAAGGGTTTGCGTTCTGGAAGGGCTTTTTCACCAGCCTGCTGCTGAGCCCGCTGGCGGGGCTGATCCTGATGTACATCGCCCGCGTCGTTCGTCCGGGTCGACCTCTTGCGCATACCGTCAGCCGCGGATGAATTGAACCCGGCACCGCATTCCTGCAATCCCGCATGAGCCAATTTCTGCTGCGATTTCCGAATTATTTTGAAGCGGGAAGTTTTCCTGCCGATTCCAGAATTTGCATGGCCAGATAGTTCGTGACATGCGAATCGTTACGCGCTTCGATCATGTATGCGGAACGCAAAAGCTGTTCCTTGCGGTTACGCAGCATGTCGCGGATGGACTGTTGCACCTGGGGATCGGAAAGTTCGCGCTGGCCTGCGGGCTCTTTGGCGACGAGCTTGAGAATGCGGTACCCGCCACTTTTCACGCCAATGGCTGGGGTGACGTCACCCGGCCTCATTGCCAGCACCGTCTTTTTCAGGAGTGGGTCGGATTGGTTCAGCGCGGACTCGGGAACGAAGCCAAGATCGCCGCCGGTCGCTGCGGTGGAATCCTCCGAATAATCCATGGCGAGCTGGGAAAAATCGGCGCCGCCCTCCAATTTTTGCTCGATGAGGCCAATTTTTCGCTTGGCTTCGGGTTCCGACGTGGCTTTGTCGTTCTTGCGGTTGTGCACAGCGGGGTCAGGGTGCGGAGTGACGACGATCTGCGCGATGTGAAACTGCAATTCAGCCACATTGAATTGCGCGCGATTCTTGTTGTAGAAGTCGAGGACGTCCTGATCGGTGATCGAAATTTTGGCGACCACTTCGCGATTCAGGAGCTTTTGCACGGAAAGTTGCCGCCGGATGTCCGCTTTTAAATCGTCCACCGTCAGTTCGGAATCCTTCAGCTTCTTCTGGAATTCTTCCTCGGTATAAGGGCTCTTGGATTCGGTGAATTTATCTTCCACTTCCGCGTCGCTGGCGACCAGATTCAATTTGTTGGCACGCTCGAGCAGAATCTCGTTGTTCACCAGTTCATCGAGGATATTCAACTTGAGCGAAAGCGCCTCTTCTTGAGAGGGCGCGGGACCCTCCGCGTTAACGCGGGTGCGAAAGTATTTCTCCACCTCGGAGCGCTGGATCTCTTTGCCGTTGACGACGGCCCAAACGTCCGGGCCAGGCGTGGCTTCCTTCTTGCAGCCAGCCACGCACACACTCCCCACCACGAAAGCGAGAGCCAAGATTCGTCGCGGCAAACTGGACTCCTTCCAGAGGAGGGCCGACTTCACGCGGCCTTTTGTACGCGGCCGGAGCGGATGCAGGAGGTGCAGACGCGGATATGCTTGCGAGCGCCTTTAACTACAGCCTTGACGCGTCGTAGATTGGGATTCCAGCGGCGCCGCGTAACGTTATGGGCGTGGCTGATTGCGTTGCCGTATAGCGGCTTCTTGCCGCACATTTCACATGCGAGTGCCATTGTTGCGTCGCTCCACAGATCATGATGGGTTGTCGATTTACTTGCGCATGTATGTTAGCAGAGTCTGCCCACAGCGGGAAGAGTTTTGGCCGGTGCACCACGACGGGATGAAGATCAAGAACCAGCCCCGCTGGTTCGCGTGATCCGCTGAATTCCGCGCTTACTCCCTCGAGGAAAAGTCCCGCAGGATTGGTACTTTCGTAACATTGACCCGACGCAATCGGAACGGCTAGTTTGACCGAGACGATCAGGAAAGGCTCGAAACCAGCCAAGGGGTGGGGGTGTGTACCTTTTAGGCACACGCCCTGAAGATTTACCTCTTGACGGCAATTAAACACTTATAGACTCCGCCGCGTAGTGTCCCTACTCGGAGGGGTCAATGAGTAAGTGGTTAATTGTAGCGGTATTGGTCATGGCAGTGTTGGCCAGCGCCGTCGGTTTGAAGGCCATTTCGTTTGCGAGCACGACGGCTCCTGTACCGCCGACTCCCTGGGCAAGCACGACGGCTCCTGTGCCGCCGACTCCCTGGGCGAGTACGACGGCTCCTGTGCCGCCGACTCCTTGGTCGAGTACAACGGCCCCGGTGCCACCCACACCCTGGAACTAGCTTCAGGGAACTCTCAGTAGCAGGGAGTTGAGTGGCCAGGCGCCGGAAGTGAAACTGGAATGCTTGGACCACTCGATTACTTGCTGTGGCTTGTAGGTTTCCTAGCGGAAATCGGCGTGGTGGTGTATCTACTCTCCCGCAAGCAAGCGTTTCGTCATTTCCCCATTGCTTTCTATATGTTATGCGACGCCTTCGTAACCTGCGGCCTGTATTACTGCGTGCGGCATTTTGGCTTCGATTCGGCCACTTACGTCTACTTTTACTATTACACCGACAGCTTGCTCAACGTTTTGATGTTTTGGGTGATCATCAAGTTCTACCAGGAAACCTTCGCGGAAATGGGTGTGAGCCGGTATATCCGCGGGGCCGCGGTGATGCTGATACTGCTGACGGCCGTTTTCTCCTACGCGGTGGTGCATCAAAATCGGACGCACTTGACGACTCATTTCGTCGTCGAAATCGGCCAGAATTTCTACTTCGTGGGAGTCGTACTCACCTATCTATTGTGGGGCGCCATCTTGAAGTTGCGCGAAACACGCACCCGGCTGATCCAGTTGGTTCTCGCGCTCGGGATTTATTTCAGTGCCGACGCTTGCACTTATGCGCTGCGCAATTTGTTTCCGGGGCTGGAACCAAACTTTCTCCGCTGGTTTCCACCTTTGGTGGGATTGTGGCTGCCGCTGGCATGGGCCTATACCTTCGCACACGTTCAGGAGGATGCGCGTCTTGAGCCGGCCCGGCTGATGGTGAGGGCGCGATGATTGCGGCAGTCATCTGCGTAGTTTCGGCTGCGATTTTCCTGCAGTTCTTCGTGTCGTATTGCCGTTCGATCCTGGCTTCCAGCAAGAATATCGCTCTGTCGGACCGCGTCCGCGAAGTGACCGGCATAGCCGACCACGAGGTTGGCGCCGATGATTTCAACCGCCTGCTGCAGTTGGTGCGATTGTGCCCCGAGCGGGGCGACGACCAGTCAGAGATTCGTGCCGTGGGAACGTATTACGGGTTGCTGGCCGTGCTGAATCGCATTTCGCGCCCGGTGGCGCCCAGCTTGTCGGTTTGGTTGGAACAGGAGCGCAAGAGTTGTTCTTACTTCGCTGCCGTGGCGCTGGATCGGCGCATCTCGTATAGCCGGGATCTGTTTACTCAACAAATCACCGACCGGCTGTGAGTCTGCAGGATCTCCCCATTGAATTGATATGCTCACGGCCGCACCGTCCTCGACCCTGAACCATCGCACTGTTACCATACGCAGATCCTGATCCTGCAGCCGTGAGAGAATCGGCCTGTGCGAACTCCGCTCGAACAATACGTATTGGCGTCCATTCAAGCCTCCCGAATGTTGACCGCAGGAAATCGTGTGGGCGTAGCCGTTTCGGGGGGCGCCGATTCGGTCGCGCTTTTGCGGCTGCTCCACCGTTTGCGCGACGATCTCGGCATCACGCTGGCGGTTGTGCACTTCGATCACGCGCTGCGTGGGGCTGAATCGGAAACCGATGCCGCCTTCGTTGCGGAGTTGGCCAGAGTTCTCAATTTGGAATTCCTCGCTGCGCGCGAAGATGTCGGAGCTGAAGCGGCGCGACAAGGCTGGAATCTGGAAGACGCGGGGCGGCGCTTGCGCTATGCATTTTTCGAGCGGGTGATCGGCGAGGGAGCAGCAACACACATCGCAGTCGGGCACACGGCCGACGATCAAGCCGAGACCCTTCTGGCCCACGTGATTCGCGGCACTGGGCCAACGGGTTTGGCCGGAATTTATCCCGTAGCTGGCGCAATTGTCCGCCCACTGCTGGGCACACGGCGGGAAATTCTGCGCGAATATTTGCGCGCGAACGGGCAGACATGGCGGGAAGATTCGACGAATCGAGACTTGCAGCGTACGCGCGCGCGGATTCGCGAGCAGCTGTTGCCCGTACTCGAACGCGATTTTTCCGGCGCGATTGTCGAGCACTTGAGCGAGCTCGCGCGTCTTGCGCGGGAAGAAAGAAATTTCTGGGACGCGCTGGTGGAAGACCGGGTGCGAGCTTTGACACGGATCGACGAGGAGGGTATCCGCATCGCGGTCGAAGCCCTGCTAGGGCCCTTGACGCTGCGGACGTCTCGCATGGAAAATTCGGCACCCGCGAAGGGCAACGAATTCGGGCCTTGGCGCGTGCTTACGGAACGCTTGGTCCGCCGTCTTTATGAAGTAGTGCGGGGGAACCGGCGAGAGCTGGGCGCGGACCACGTCGAACAAGTGGTTCACCTCGCGAGCGGATCGAGCAGCGGCCACCACGTGGAGCTTCCCGGCGGGATTATCGTGCGGCGAATTTTCAGCGAACTGACTTTTTCGCGGAGCCAGGCGATCCGGCAATCCTGCAGCAACGGAACCGCAAAACAGGTGAACGCGTATCAGTATGTTTTGAACCTGCCGCTGTGTGGAACGGCGACTGTTTCCATTCCGGAACTCGGAAAATGCTTCCGGCTGAAAGTGATTGACTGGCCTGTGACAGAGAGCGACACTAAGAGGGACGCCAACGCCCTCGATGCCGACCTCCTGCGCTCTCCTTTGATCCTGCGGAATTGGAGGCCTGGCGACGCCTATAGACCGCGAGGCCGGCGCCACGAATTGAAGTTGAAGAACATGTTCCTGGCCGGGCGCGTTCCGAGCGGCGCGCGTGCTGCATGGCCCGTGCTCGAAAGCGGCGGCCGAGTGATTTGGGCCCAGGGGATGCCTGCCGCTGAAGAGTTCCGCGCGAGAGAGAATACGCGGACGGGCGTCGTGATCGAGGAAGAGGGTCCGGAGAGCGGCCCGCTCAGTTGAATATCTGTTGCGGTTTTTGGCATCTAACTGTTGATGGGAAAGCGGGAACTGGGTTCGGCAATATTTCAGTAGGTTGGAACAGGTGAGGTAATTCAGGTGAACTCAACAGTCCGAACAATTCTATTTTGGCTCTTAATGATCCTGCTCGCGGTTGTGCTGTGGAGAATGGCCTCGACGGGGGGACAGTCCGCACACGACGACGAGCCCAATTACACGAATTTTCTGGCGAAGGTGCAGAACAACGGCGTCAAGGACGTGCAGATCTACCTTTCGCCGAACAGCGCTGAGCTGCAGGGCGAGTACCGCGAAGGCGGGAAGTTCCGCGGCGTGACGATCGCCAACACCGCCATTCCCGATGTCACCAAGGTTCTGCAGGACCACAACGTTATTTATAACTACAAGGAAGTGAAGAACGCCGACTGGCTGACTTTCCTGGTGAATTTCGGGCCGCTGCTGCTGCTGGTACTCTTCTGGGTTTTCATGATGAAGCAGATGCAGGCGGGCGGAAACAAGGCGCTGAGTTTCGGGAAGTCGCGTGCGCGCTTGCTGACGGCGCAGCAGAAGAAGGCCACATTCAAGGACGTGGCTGGTATCGATGAACCGAAGGAAGAGCTGTACGAGATTATTGATTTCCTGAAGGATCCGCAGAAATTCCAAAAGCTCGGTGGGCGCATTCCGAAAGGCGTGCTGCTGGTGGGGCCTCCGGGAACGGGCAAGACTTTGCTGGCGCGCGCGATTGCGGGCGAAGCGAATGTCCCGTTCTTCTCGATTTCCGGTTCGGACTTCGTGGAGATGTTCGTGGGCGTAGGCGCGAGCCGCGTGCGCGATTTATTCGAACAGGGCAAGAAGAACGCGCCGTGCATCATTTTTATTGACGAAATTGACGCGGTCGGGCGGCATCGCGGAGCAGGATTGGGCGGCGGTCACGACGAACGCGAACAGACGCTGAACGCACTGCTTGTGGAAATGGACGGTTTTGAATCCAACGAAGGCGTCATCCTGATCGCGGCTACGAACCGTCCTGACGTGCTGGATCCGGCGCTACTGCGGCCCGGCCGTTTCGATCGCCGAGTTGTGGTGCCGCGTCCGGACGTGAAGGGGCGCGAGGAAATTCTTCGCGTACACACACGGAAGGTACCGCTTTCCGAGGACGTGGATCTTTCGGTGATTGCGCGTGGCACACCGGGATTTTCGGGCGCCGATTTGGCGAATCTGGTGAACGAATCCGCGCTGTGGGCCGCGCGGCAAAACCGCAAGTTTGTGGCGATGGTGGACTTCGAGATGTCCAAGGACAAAGTCCTGATGGGCGTCGAGCGAAGATCCATGATTTTGTCCGACGAGGAAAAGCGCAATACGGCGTATCACGAGGCTGGACACGCGCTGGTCGCGGCGATGACGCCGGGTGCCGATCCACTGCACAAGGTGACCATCATTCCGCGCGGCATGGCGCTGGGCGTGACAATGCAATTGCCGATCGATGACAAACACACCTACACAAAGGAGTTCCTGGAGGCGCAGCTTGCCGTGCTGATGGGCGGACGCGCTGCCGAGGAAATATTCCTGCACCACATCACCACGGGCGCGGGGAACGATATTGAACGCGCCACCGAAATCGCGCGGCAGATGGTGTGCGAATGGGGCATGAGCGTTCTGGGACCGCTTACTTTCGGCAAGAAGGAAGAAGCGATTTTCCTGGGCCGTGAAATCGCGCAGCACCGGGATTATTCCGAAGACACCGCGATCAAGATTGATGGCGAGGTTCGCAGCATCGTCACGAACGGGTACAGCAGGGCGCGCAATATTCTGGAAACGCAACCCGACAAGCTGGAGCGCATCGCGCAGGCTTTACTGGACCGCGAGGTACTGGATGCTGTGGAATTAAAACTTTTGATGGAAGGCAAGCCGCTTCCCGAGAAGATACCACCTCCTCCGCCCGCGGCGCCGCCGGTGCCGACCAAGGAGCCGCAGCTTTCGCTCCGGCCTGAACCGCGGCCGATTCCGGGTCTCGCCAAGGGCGAAAAACCGGCCCCAGCTTAAAGTCGTGTAAGCGACGATGGGTTTTTTGGAGCCTCGCCTCGAAAGGGGCGGGGTTCTTTTTTTTTGGCGAGCGATTTTCCGAGATCGAAGCGATCCGTGGAGAAGCCCGCCTACGAGGTTCCTATCACCCGCCTGAGGACTGGATAGCATCGAAGATGGTCTGGCAAAAATGCCGGGCAATTGCTGCCGTACCATCTGCGCACGATCACACCTGAAATTGCCCGCCATTCGAGCCACAACGCTTGACGCCGAGCCCTCGCTGTACCTGATGTAGAGATCGGCTGCTCCGCGGGAGTCTTAAGCACGGAAGAGTCCATCGCGGCGCGAGGAGGCTTTTTTCGGGACGATATCCGATATGCCGAAATTGGCGTAAAATGCCGGTATGGCTCAGAAACCGGTGGATACGTTTACGGTTAGTTGCCCGTGCTGCCAGGCGAAGCTCACGGTGGATAGCGAGATTGGCGTAGTGCTGTCGCACGTTCCTCCGCCGAAGCCGCCACCCTCGGTTGACCTGGACGACACAGCGGCGCTGCTGCGTAAACAGGTGGACGCGGTGGAAGCGAAATTCCGCGCTTCGGTGGAAGCGGAGAAATCGAAGGAAGACGTGCTGGCACGGAAATTCGCGGAAGGATTGAAGAAGGCGAAAGACGGACCGATCGAAAAACCTCTGCGGGATTTCGATCTCGATTAAGCGCAGCATGCGGCCGCGGCGGATTTCCAACAAGCGCCGTGCGCATCGGCCGACACCTCAGGTTGCGACTCTGACGATCGTACTGGCGATCTTGCTGGCGGGTTTGCCTCTGGCGCCACCGGACGTTTCGTTGCAAGCCCAGCAGAAATCGAAACTGCCGCGTCCCCGACGCCTGGACGAGGACTTCACCTGGAAACGCGATCCCGTAACAGGGGAACTGACGGCGATTCCGGCGGGCAGCGCCACAAAGGGTGGCAGCAGCAAAGGATCGGGCGAAACCGCGGCGTCTTCGGACGCTCACGCGATCTCGGTGGTTACGCAGATTGTTGCGGTGACGTGCAGCGTGATCGGCGCGGATGGTGCCGCGGTCCGGGGATTGCAGCTTGGGGATTTCCGGGTCTTCGACGAAGGCGTCGAACAGCCGCTCACTTATTTCGACTCTTCCACGGAATCAGCCAGCGTAGCAGTGGTGATCGATGCGAGCCCCAGCGTGCTGCGTGAGTCCGACGAAATGAGAAATGCGGCGCGCGCGCTGGTGGATGCGCTTTCCGCTTCGGATCACACCGCCATCGTGGATTTTTCGGCGCACACCTACCTGCAGCTTCCCTTTTCGAGCGACTGGGGATTGATCCGCAAGGCCGTCGCGCGTGTGGATGCGCGCTCGTTGCTCGAGGATACGGGCGGTTCGAATATCTACGAGGCGGTCTTCCTGACGGCGCGAGAGCTGTTTGCGGGGCGCACCGGGCGGAAAGCCATCGTTTTGCTGACCGATGGGCAGGACAGCGGTCTGGGCCTCACGCTCGACCCGAAGACGGCGGGGCCTCGCGCGGGGTGGCCGCGCGATCAGCTGACATTTGACGATGTGGCGCGGGCGCTGGCTGCGGACGACATTGAAGTTTTTGCAGTGTCCACCGAGGGCCGTCCCAAGATCATGACGCCCGAGTGGGTGCAACTGCATGCGAGCCAAACGCTGCTGACGTATGCAGCGCAAGGGTGGGGCATCCCGGCCTACACGTTATACCTTGCGGAATTGACGCGACGCTCCGGGGGCCAGTTGTACTTTCTGCGCGAGGCGGAAACGCTCGCGAACACGTTCCGGCAAATTGCGCTGAAGATTCGTGCGGAGTACACCCTGGGATTCTCTCCTGCGAATAACGCAAATGCGATGCCTCACGCCGGTTGGCACCAGCTGCGCGTGGAAGTGATTGATCACGGAGATCCCGCCGTGGTTCATCGTTCGTCGTACTACGTAGTCGCGACGCCGTAATTCCAAGCCTCCCTGTGCGTCGACAACCCCGACCCATCGTGATGCGTGCGCTTGCGCTTAGGCTTTTATGAAAACCGTGATTCAATAGCGGGCAATGTTCCATCGTCGCAGCTTTCGCTGGCGGTTGCCCGCGCGCACACTGGTGCTTGGTGAACGCACGCTGCTGATGGGCGTACTGAATGTGACGCCCGATAGTTTTTCCGACGGCGGATTATTCTTGCACGCCGACGCAGCCGTGGCGCAGGCCGTGGCGATCGAGCGCGCTGGCGCCGACATCCTGGACGTGGGAGGCGAATCCACGCGGCCGGGCTCGGTGGGCGTTTCGGCGGAGACAGAATTGGGCCGGGTTCTACCTGTGATCGAAAAGCTGCGCGGCAAGATTCGAATTCCGATTTCGGTGGACACCAGTAAATCGGAAGTGGCGGAAGCGGCGGCGGCGGCGGGCGCCGAGATTGTGAATGATGTGACGGCGCTAGGAAACGATCCCCGGATTGCGGAAGTGGCGCGACGGCGGAAGCTCGCGCTGGTGCTGATGCATATGCGCGGGAAGCCGCGCACGATGCAGAAAACTCCGTTTGCGCGGGATGTGCTGCGCGACGTTGCGGCAGGATTGCGGCATGCGGTCGCGGTGGCGCGGCGGGCGGGAATCGCAAAATCGCAGATCGTGCTGGATCCGGGAATTGGGTTCGGCAAGAGCTACCAGCAGAATTGCGAATTGCTGGATCGTTTGCCGGAACTCGCGCATTTGGGTTATCCGCTGCTGGTGGGGACGTCGCGCAAAAGCTTCATCGGAGGAGTTTTGGGAAAGGGCAAACTGCGCGCTGGCTCCGAGGTGGACAGGATCTGGGGTACAGCGGCGACCGTTACAGCGAGCATTCTGCAGGGAGCGCACATCGTTCGCGTACACGATGTGGCGGAGATGGCGCAGGTGGCGCGAGTTTCCGACGCAGTGGCGTCTCCGCGGCTGATACGCCGCGGCTAAAGGCTGCTGATTTCGCCGCAGCAAGATTGCGTGCGGCAGCGATAGGCGCCTGAAGCGGTTTTTCGCGGAGTGGACGATCGACCCTCTCGCACATTTTCGGCGCCTTACTTCGGTCCAGCGCAATACGTTCATCGCCTGTTTTCTAGGGTGGTCGCTGGATGCTTTCGATTTCTTCATTCTGGTTTTTTGCGTCAGCGCGATTGCCACGGAATTTCACGCACAGGTTTCTGCAATCGCAGAGGCTATTTTCCTGACGCTGGCGATGCGCCCGATAGGCGCGTTTCTCTTCGGCATGATTGCCGATCGTTATGGCCGGCGTCCGGCGCTGATGATCGATATCGTCGCCTATTCGGTGTTCGAGCTCGCTTCCGCGTTCGCTCCTTCGCTGCACGTTTTTCTGATCATGCGGGCGCTGTTTGGAATTGCGATGGGCGGCGAGTGGGGCGTTGGCGCCGCACTGGCGTTTGAGACCCTGCCCAAAGAAAATCGCGGATTTTTCTCCGGGCTGCTGCAGGAAGGTTATGTCGTGGGCTACCTGCTGGCGGGGTTGGTGTACGGCACCCTGTTTCATTTCATCGGTTGGCGTGGGATGTTTGTGATCGGCGCGCTGCCGGCGTTTGTGGTGATTTACATTCGCACGAAAGTGGAGGAATCGCCGGCTTGGCGGCAAGGCCGCGGAAGCGCGGTCGGGCTGCGGCGAAGCTTGGGGAAAGACATCGCGAAGTATCTGGGCACTTTCGTTTTTCTGACGGTACTGATGTTCGCATTCAATGTTTACAGTCACGGGACACAAGACCTGTATCCCACATTTCTGCAGAAGAACCGGGACTTTTCGCCGAAGACGGTGGCACTGGTCGCGATTGTGTACAACTTCGGCGCGTTGCTGGGCGGGATCTGCTTTGGCTCCTGGTCCGAGCGAGTCGGCCGGCGGAAGGCCATCGTGATCGCTGCGGTGTTGACGATTCCGATGATCCCGCTGTGGGTCTTCGCTCACAGCGCTACGATGCTCGCGTGCGGAAGCTTTTTGATGCAGTTCATGGTGCAGGGCGCATGGGGAGTGATTCCGGCGCACTTGAATGAACTCTCGCCGCCGGCAGTGCGCGGGACGTTTCCCGGGCTTGCGTATCAGGTGGGCAATCTGCTCGCTTCGCGAAATTCTGTGATTCAGGCCAAGTTCGCGGAACATTATTTTGGCGGCAATTATGCGCCGGTGTTGGCGTGGACAGCGCTGCTCGTCGCTGTGCTGGTCGTGATCGTGACGATCAGCGGGCGGGAGGCGAAGGGCGCAGACCTTTCGGACACGAGTTAGCGAGAGCTACGCGGGCGCTTCCTCGATCGCGGTACTCCCGGCGCCAACCGGGATTCGAGAACCGAAGCTAAGACTTTGCGAGTTCCTGCGTTTGGAACGGGAGCCGCCGCAGGCGCTTGCCCGTGGCGGCGAAAATTGCATTCGCGACCGCCGGGGCGGTCGAAGGCACGCCGGGCTCGCCAATTCCTCCGGGTGGTTCGTGGCTGGGTACGAGGTGGACTTCGACCTTGGGCATGTCAGCGATGCGCAGCATCGGATAATTATCGAAATTGGTTTGCTGCACCTGGCCGTTCTGAATGGTGATTTCGTCGTAGAGCGCGGAGGTGAGGCCGAAGACCACGCCGCCTTCGATTTGCGCGGCTACCAGATCCGGATTGATGACCTGGCCGCAGTCCACCGCGACGACGACGCGGTCCACGCGCAATGTGCCATCTTTTGCGACTGTTACTTCCGCGACGTGGGCGACGTAGCTGCCGAAACCGTAGAGTCCGGCGATGCCGCGGCCGCGCCCTGCCGCTAGCGGCTTGCCCCAATCTGATTTTTCCGCGACGAGATTCAGTACGCCGAGCAGCCGATCAACGTTTACCGGAGTTTCACCTTCGTTATCACCGCCGCCGGCGGGTTTTTCTTTGGTCGCGATCAACTCCCGCCGCAGTGCGAGCGGATCCTTGCTCGTGGCTGCGGCAATTTCGTCAATGAAGCATTGCACTGCGAAATGATTCCAATTCGTATCCACGGCGCGCCAGTAGCCGCGCGGAACGGCGGTGTGCAGAAAACTTTGCTGCAGCAGATAGTTCGGGACTGTGCCGCTAGGAAGCCCGGTGCCGGCAATTTCGGTGCCGCCGGTATCGGGAACTTCGCCGCCGAGGAAGGTGCTGTCGGTAGAGGGAGCGGCGATGTGGTGCAGCCAGCTGGTGACTTGACCCCGCGCATCGAGGCCCGCGCGCAGGCGATGGTGCGAGATAGGGCGATAGTAATCGTGGCGAATGTCATCATCGCGAGTCCAGATAACTTTCACGGGAGCGGCTGCCGAGCGCGAGATCAGGGCTGCTTCGACTCCGTAATCAATGCAGAGGCGACGGCCAAATCCGCCGCCGATTAGAGTGATGTGAATGGTGAGAGCCGATTGCGGCAGATTCAGCACGCCGGCTAACGCGGTCGCCATACCGTTTGGATTTTGCGTGGGGGCCCAGACTTCACATTTACCGTCGTGGACGGAGGCGGTCGAGTTCACCGGCTCCATGGTCATGTGCGCGAGAAACGGAGTTTCGTAATCGGCTTCGATTGTTTTCGCGGCGGATGAAATAGTCGCATCAGGGTCGCCGATTTTTTTCAGTTCCTTGCCGTCTGTTTTCAGCAGTTCGGTCAACGTGGCGCGTTGTTTTTCGGTGGATTCTTCCGCGCCGGGACCGTTGTCCCAGTCAATGGTGAGTGCGCGACGGCCGGCGATGGCTTGCCAGGTGGAATCGGCCACGACAGCTACGCCGCCCCACAGATAATGCTCGTGGCCGGAATCGGGCTTGCGCTCTTCGCCAAAAAGCGGCGGCATTTCTACGGCAGGCACTTCGAAGACGTTTCTGACGCCTGGGACAGCCAGCGCGCGAGTGGCGTCGAATTTTTTCACTTTGCCGCCGAAAACCGGAGGGCGCGCGACGACGGCGAAGAGCATGCCGGGAACTTTTGTGTCGATGCCGTAGTGTGCTTCGCCGATGACGATGTGCTGGCCGTCCACGCGGGCGCGCTTGGTGCCGACGATGCGGTAATCCTTGGGATCTTTCAGGGGGACGTCTTTCGGCACCGGAACCGAGGCAGCTTTGACTGCCAGCTGGCCATAAGTTAGTTTTCGCCCAGTTTTTTTGTGTTCAATCACACTGTCGCCGGTCGGGCTACATTCCTCCCTCGTTACGCCCCAAGTCTGGGCCGCAGCCGTGAGCAGCATATCGCGCGCGGAAGCACCGGCCTTGCGCAACGGGTCCCAGGTGCTGCGGATACTCATGCTGCCGCCGGTGGTCATGTCGCCGTATTGTGGATCGCAATCGCCCTGTTCGATTTTTACGCGCGACCAATCCGCGCCGAGTTCTTCGGCGAGGATCATGGCGAGCGCCGTGCGCACGCCCTGGCCCATCTCCGAGCGAGTCACGACCAGGCGAATGTCGCCGTGGGAATCGATCGCGATGTACGCATTTGGTTTGAAGTCTTGTTCCGGTGCTCCGGGTGTCGAAGCGCTCGCGGGTAGATAGAACGCGAGCAGCAGGCCAGCGCTGCCAGCGGCGGTGGATTTCAGAAATTCGCGGCGCGAAGTGTTTGTTGCGGTGCGCAGCGTCTTCACCGGGCGCCTCCTGCTCCTGCTGGGGCCGGCAGGGGTGCGGTGGCCTCCGAAGCGGAATGCTTTGCGGCGGCCTGATGCACGGCACGACGGATGCGCAGGTAGGTGCCGCAGCGGCAGATGTGGCCCCCGAGGGCTTCATCAATATCCGAGTCGGTGGGCGCGGAATTTTTCGCGAGGAGCGCGGCGGTGGTCATGATCATGCCGGCCTGGCAGTAGCCGCATTGCGGGACTTGGTCCGAGAGCCATGCCTGCTGCACGGGATGTCGGCCGTCGGAGGAAAGCCCTTCGATAGTGGTGATGCTGCGCCCAGCGACCGTTGCGATGCGCGCAGTGCAGGAGCGCGTGGCCTCCCCATCTACGTGGACCGTACAAGCCCCGCACAGCGACTGGCCGCAGCCAAATTTTGTGCCGGTGAGTCCTAGCGTATCGCGCAGGACCCAAAGCAACGGCGTATCCGGCGAAACCTCGACGGAATGTTTTTGACCATTTACGGTGAGCGAGATCGCATCCATGCGGTTTTTCCCCGGCGTGCGTGACGTGAAACGAAACTCTACGTTTAGTCCGAGCGAAATGCAAATCGTGTGCGGCGATGGAGCGAGCCCGGGCATCAAAAATTACAGTTTCACCAGAAACAGCCGAAAAGGGTAAAATCAGCTGGATCAATGCAATCTTAAAGGAGCTGTTATGAGCGCACCTTCTGCCGCAGTACCCTCCGCCGCCACGGTAAGTGCAGTAAAGGAAAAAGCGAAGCTGCTGAGCATTTATTCAATGATGGCTACGACGGCTGCAGGCTCGGGACACCCGACTTCGTGTATGTCCGCTGCCCAGCTGGTCGCGGGCGTATTTTTCCATGCGATGAAGTTCGATCCGAAAAATGCGAACTCAAATGACGCCGATCGCTTCGTGCTATCCAAGGGTCACGCCGCGCCGGTGCTCTATGCCGCGCTGGCGGAAGCGGGAGTTTTCCCGGTCTCGCGCCTGATGACGCTGCGGGAGTTCTCTAGCGAGCTCGAAGGACACCCAACGCCCAAGATTCATGGTGTGGACGCCGCCACGGGATCGCTCGGCCAAGGCCTCTCGGTGGGCGCGGGCCTTGCGATCGGTGCGCGGATGGATAAGAGTCCGACGCGCGTCTATGTGCTAACGGGCGACGGCGAATTGGCCGAAGGGCAGGTCTGGGAAGCGGCAGCGTTCGCGGCGCACTATAAGCTCGACAATTTGACCGTGATCGCGGATATCAACCGGCTGGGCCAGAGTGAACCTACCATGTACCAGCACGACATGGAGCGCTACCGGCTGAAGTTCGAGTCGGAAGGTTTCGATACCCAAGTAATTGACGGACACGATGTGGCAGCCATACTGGCGGCGCTCGATCGCGCAAAGACAGTCAAGGGCAAGCCGCAGGCGATTGTAGCGCGGACGATCAAGGGCCACGGCTTCAGCCAGGTAGCCGACAAAGAGCATTGGCACGGAAAGCCGTTCTCGAAGGAACAGCTTGCGGCGGCGATTCAGGAATTGGGCGGTGGACCGACGGTTCCGCCCGACCCGGGAAAATCGTACGAGCGCACTCCTCTGCCGACGCCGCCGGATTTCCCCGAGCCCCCGCCACCGGATTATGCGGCAGATGCCAAGGTGGCCACGCGCGAGGCGTACGGCTTTGCGTTGAAGCGGCTAGGCGCTGCGAACCCGCATGTGGTGGCCATATCGGGCGACGTGAAGAACTCGACGTTTTCGGAAACATTTGGCGACGCCTACCCTGACCATTTCTGGCAAGGCTACATCGCAGAGCAGAATCTGGTGAGCGTTGCGGTGGGACTGCAGGCGCGCGGCAAGGTTCCCTTTGCCGACACGTTTGCCTGCTTCCTTTCGCGCGCCTATGACAACGTGCGCATGGCGGCGATCAGTCGGGCGAACATCAATTTGTGCGGTTCGCATTGCGGAGTATCCATCGGCGAAGATGGGCCTTCGCAGATGGCGCTGGAAGATATCGCGATGTTCCGCGCGATTCACGGTTCGGCTGTTTTTTATCCCAGCGACGCTGTTTCAACCGAGCGGATCACGGAGACCATGGCGCGACGGCCGGGGATCAACTACCTGCGGACTTCGCGGCCGAAGATGCCCATTCTGTACTCGAAAGACGAGAAGTTCCCTGTTCCTGGTTTCAAGGTGCTCAAGAAGAGCGCGGACGATAAGGTGACGCTGATCGGAGCCGGTGTGACGCTGCACGAAGCGCTGAAGGCGGCGGATCAGTTGAAAGCGGCGGGAATTGCAGCTCGCGTGATTGATCTCTACTGCGTGAAGCCCTTGGATGGCAAGGCGCTGGCTGCCGAGGTCGCCGCTAGCGGCGGACGCCTTGTGACTGCCGAGGATCACTGGCCAGAAGGCGGTTTGGGCGAAGCTGTATTGCACGCTTTGGCCGCGGCGGGTGCGCCCCCTGCGAAGTTCAAGTTGGTAGCCGTGAATGACATGCCTCATTCGGGTAAGCCGGACGAGCTCGTGGATGCGTTTGGAATTTCGGCGCGGGATATCGTCGAAGCTGTAAAGGGCCTGATGTAAACACGATTGCGTGCCGCATGTGCTGAGGGATGCGCGGGCAATCCCCTGGTGGGCGTCTGCATCCTGGTGCGGACTCCCGGGAGTGGGTGGCTTCCACGCCTATCGACAAGCCAGTCACGGTGATTTTGGTCGCTCCTTTCCGATTTGTGAATGCATTGGTGTTCCACGAGAAACTGAATCGAGGACAAATTGACGGAGAAGCGCGTTCTAGTGGGTGTTTTGCCGGAAGTGGTAGTGCTCGATCCAGGCGATCAGGCCGAATGGATTTCGAACGCGGGGAACATCAAGATTGAGTTTGACTCGCAGCGTTGCCCGTTCTCGTCCAACGTGTTCCAGGCGCCCCCTGGGGTGCGGCTGGTCAGTGGGCCGATACGCCCGGGGCTAAATCCAGGCTCTTATAAGTACCGGCTATCGCTTAATGACGTGGTTTTGGCGCAGGGCGAAGTCCTGGTCCGCGAAAAATAGACTTTCCAGCACCACCCTGGCGAGACTTTTTGCGCTCTTAGTCGCCTGCGGCAGCCGAATATGCCCGTTCGCGCTCCTGGGAGACCGAATCGGCGAGAACGCGCCGGACCGGAGCGAGTAGCGAAGCGGGAACGGGTCGCGCGCTTGCCACGTTCATTTCCGCAACTTTGCGCGGGAATTCGCGACGACGATCGAGCCACAGGCCGGATTCCTGCAACAGGTCCCCGGCCAGGTTTGGATCGTCAGTGCGTTCCACACCCCAGAAACGCAAGCGCTCTTCACTTTTCTGGAGGAGTTGTAGGGATTCCTCAAGCTTTTTCATCGCGGCGTTAAAGGATGATGCGAGAAAATAGACCGACAGGTCCCAGCCGCCTCGTTCGAATTGCACACGGATGCGGATGTTGTACTTGCCGTTCTGATTTTTCTCCATGGCACAGTGATACAGATTTCCAGACGTACCATTCTTGGTGGACATCATGCTCCTCAACTTCCCGTTACCGGGGGACTCGGCTGAACCTGTCCGGATACGGCCTCGCTTTGCTCCCGAAACACCCGCTGCAAGCCTGCCTGTCCTGGAATTCTTCAGCGCCATAGCATCGCTCCTTAGAAAGTCTGTCTGTTGAACACCAAGCGACATAGGGCTGGGAGGCATTTGCCCTAGATCCCCGAGCTATCTCAGGGAAGAGGACCCCGCTGGCTACGGGGCAGGCTCTGCGGATCAAAATAGTCTAGCGAAGTGGATAACGGACAGCAAGAGGAGAGTGGTAATTATTTAACTGCTTTATTTTCAGAGCGTTAAGAGGATCTCGAGCCGGTCAATCGCTTCATTGCGTCGGCGTTGATTACCAGCTTCCCTTCCTTCTTGAGTCGGTCCTCGAGCGCAACGCGGAACGCTTCGAATGCTGCTTTCTGCTTGGATAGGAGCAGCTGCTGGCGGATTTGGTCGGCCTGCAACACCACTGCAGCGTCGTTGACGGGCTCGTGAGCAGCGACACGATAGACGAGCCAGTTACCGGTTACGTTGCTCGCGTCACTCACCTGACCTACAGGCATGGTGAAAGCCGCATCGAGTAGTTGGCCGGAGCCAACGTCTGGAATGGATCCGGTGCGTGACAGCGATTCAGAGGTCTTGACGTCCAGGTTGAGGGACTTAGCTGCTTTGTCGAAGGGTTCTCCGCCTTTTGCGATTTTAGCGAGCTCTTCGGCCTTGGATTTAGCAAGCTCGAGCGATTTCTCCTGTTGATAGTCGGCGAGAACGCGGCTGCGAGATTCTGCGAAGGTGCCTTGGTGCGCGGCTTGAATGTCTTTCGGTGTAACAATCGCGAAACCCTGCGGAGTCTGGATCGGCTGGCTTAATTCGCCGGGGCGAAGCTGAAATAGCGCAGTGCGCACGTCTTGAGAATTCGCGAAGGCCCCGAGCGGATCTGTGGCGGAGGCGAGAGGCAGTTCGCCCACGGTTAGATTGAACTTTTTCGCCAGATCGTCGAGCGGCTGGTGATTCGACTGGCGAATGGCGGAAGCCATCTTCTCGGAGATGTCGTTCGCCGCGGCGCTGACTTTTTCATCGAGCACAGTCGGCTCAATCGTGCTGCGGACTTCGTCGAACGATTTGGTGTGCGCCTGTTCGTGATCCAGAACCTTGATGATGTGAAAACCGTACTGCGTCTTCACCAGGTCCGAGATGGACCCCTTGGGAAGGGTGAAGGCAGCCTGCTGAAATTCGGGTACCGTCTGGCCTTCAACGATCCAGCCCAGATCGCCGCCTTTGGGCTTCGTGCCATCATCTTCGGAGAATTTCTTCGCGAGGTCTTCAAAATTCGCGCCGCCTTTTGCCTTCTTCAGAACGTCTTCGGCCTTCTGACGGATTTCCGCGATTTCGGCGTCCGTCTTGCCGACCGTCTTGAACAAAATGTGCTCGACGTGGACGCGATTCTCGACTTTGTACTCGTCAATATGGGAATTGTAGTAGGCATGGAGCGCATCGTCACCGACCGTGGTCGAGGCGCGCAACTTCGCGAGGTCTAGCAGGGCATAACGCGCGGAACGCTTCTCCGGCACCTGATAGAGTCCCGCGTGCTTGGTGTAGTAGGCCGACAAATCCGCATCTGTCGGCTGGATCGTGGGCGCAAGTTCAGCAGGCTTCACGAGCACGTATTCGATCTGAACCTTTTCGTTGCGCCGGCGATATTCTGCCTGTATTTCGGCGGGGCTAACGGTAATTGCATCCGTGACCAGCTGCCGAAACTTGTCTTCCAGCATCTGGTCGCGCAGAAAATCCTCAAATTCCGGAATGGTCATGCCGGTGCGAGTCTGGACCTCGGTGGTGTACCGGTCTTTGAGCCAAGTGTCGCCGTTCCAGGCAGCCGGGAGAATCTGCTTAATTCGATCCGAGAGTTCCTGGTCGGTAACGCGGATACCGAGGCGCTGCGCTTCCACCGTGAGCGCTTGTTTCAGGATCATCTGGTCCAGAACTTGTTTCGCGTACATCGCTTTGTAAACGTCCGGGAGCGACTGGCCGTGGAGCGCTGTGTTTAGCTGACGTTGCACGTCTGTGGCGGTGATGTTCTGCCCGCCTACGGTGGCGATGGCATCGGGACTATTGGTGAACGCGGCGCTGCCCATCCCCGGGATCAGGTAGGTCAGCATGCTCAAGCAGATGACCCCTAGCAGGACGCTCATCCCGACCTTGACCCAGCGATTTCGTTCCAGGTCCCGTTGCTGAATGCTTTTCAACATGACTGTCTGTGGCTCCCTCTATCCTGGCAAATCATGCAATTATAATGGAGTTCGCCTTCGCTGCTCAATGAGATTCCTGCGCCCAGCGGCGCGAGCGAGCTTGACACCAGAGGATTACCTCCAATAGCGACCCGTTCCGTGCCTAATCGGGCCCACGCGCATACAGTGACGGTGCGGATAACGTACGCTGAGGAATGAGGCCCGCATGTACGCACGGTTTGGGTTCGGTTCGTTCACACGCACAAACTTCTGCCGCCCTCAGGCGTGCAATCTCAGTTGGATAGCTTTACAGCTTGCTCACGACGTTCTTGCGAATCCACTACGGGAGTGGCGGCATGACGGGCACCCTTGAATTCTCAGAGAGCCAGACGACCTCGGCTATTCGCTTTGGATAAAAGCGTCAGCAGGAAGTTTGAAGCGTGCGCTTAGCTTCCGTACTTGCTGCAATGTGCGCTTCCGCTGTTTCGTCAAAAACATGGAGACGCCGCTTTCGGATCCAAATTCCGAGATCAAATCACGCTGTGTGAGGCCCTGTTTTCGTGCGCTCAAGGCCACGAATGCAATGGTCGAACACCTGGCTTAGCGAGAGCAGTTCCTGGAGGAGATGGACCTTCATTTTTTCCTCCTCTCCACAATTGCCTTCGGTGAGGAGGCTCGCTTGCGTCTTGCCTTACGCGTCTTTGCGGCCTGCGCTCTTTTCACGGCGAGAAGCTTCTCTTCCTCCTCAGCGGACCAAGGCAGGATGACGATCCGCGGGCGAAGCCCTTGCTTCTTGCGCTGCTCGTCGCGTTCCTCGGCATCCAAAAACACGTCGTCCGGATCTTTGAGCCACATTTCGTGCTTGTGGTGGATGCGGGACCAATGGGTCGCCTGCTCCTGCTCGAAATCGCTGGCTTCGGCGGTCACTTCGAAGCCCGCCTGTGCCCTCACGTATTGAACCTCGTTCGAGAGGGGCGTCAGCACATCGGACCTCTGACCCGGACACTCAGCAAGCTGCCTAAAGAGGTCGACGGATTCGCGAAGATTGCGGTCGAGTAGGGCGAGCAATTCGTAAGCAGTTTGTTTCACGTCGGCATACCTCCTTTCTGGTTTTTCTGTTCGCTGTCACCTGGGATCCGAGGCTGTTCGGGGTGGATCGGGAGCGAGGAGGACGCGGCGTTTTGCATGACCAGAATGCGATCGTAATCGGACTGGGTCCAAGGCGGGATCACGATCCTCGGCGGCAAACCGTGCCGTTGCCTAAGCTCTTCACGGGTTTTCAATTCGCAGTAAATCTTGTTGGGACACTCCTCGGCCTTCTCGCGGTTCCGCCGAACGTGGTAGAAGTTGTTCTCTTCCTTCTGCTCCTTCTGCGCGATCTTGGAATCAGATTGGTTGTTGGCGTACGTGCGCGGTTCGCTCGGATTCGTGCGGGTTTTGGTTATGCAACTAGGAGATTCCAAAGCCAACTTTTCGAGGATGTCGAGCGATGTAAGCGCTTGGTCGAGTCCCTGATTGAATCGAAACAAGGCTTCATAAACATGTAGGTCCATTGGGCTAATTCCTTTTCCAGGCGTAGGGCGTGACTCCCGGAATCGAATCGTTTCGCTCGGTGAGGAGCGTCAACCGTGCCGTTCCATCCGTCGAAGCACACATGTAGCGCGGTGATCGAAAATCCGACCAAAAGAAAGGTGCTTTCAACAGCTTTCAGTGAGGAGGAGATTCAGCAACCGGCTCGGGTGGGGGCAGGGCCGGAAACGCCAAGCCTAGTGAGAGTTGCGCCCAAAATAGGAACAAGATAACTTCGCTTGCAGCCATCGTTGCACCTCAGACGTGCGACTTTGGTCAGGGCCGCGGCGGTGCTTGAACACCATCGCGGCCCGCTCAATCATTTCGGTTGATCTTTCTTGTGACGATCGCGCCTTCGGTACTGCGCAGTCTTGATCGCTTTCAACTCCTCTATATCCCCCAAAGACCAGAGACGATAGCCGACGGCTCCAATAAGTGTTGGCTTCGGTGCGCGGACTCTGCACGACTTAATCCATCGTTGAAGTGTTACCTGATGGATTCCGACTTTTTCAGCTGCTTCTGCCGTCGTAAACTTTCCGTCTCTCAACGCTATACCTATAGCATTAACTAGATTTTGTCAAGCAGGAAATCGAATCTTTACTTGGCGTGCTTGTTGAGGTCGCCATGAAGCATACCCCAAGTAGTCCAGAAACCGAAGTTGTTGTGGCACCGGAATTGAAGACTAAATTCCTCTAACTTCGAGCAACCTTCGGTCGTTCGAGACGCGGCCGCGAAGCATGGGACCAGTTTCCCTACGGGTCATGATGAACTGACCCGAAAAGTGGAATAAACATTGCAACAGTACATGGGCTCCTCACAACTCAGAAACGCAACCGGCGCAATGGCTTAGTTAGATTTGGCGAAAATAGGAAGTCGGTTGGCCACTTCAGCCAAATCTCGCTATCGCCAGGGCCGGGACTTCTGATTGGTTGACAAACTAGTGTTGATTGTGTAATGTAACTTTGTCAACCGAGGAGCGTAGCGTGCCTGCCCAATCGACTAGGATTCGTCCAAAGTCCCTCAAGGAGATTCGGCAAGCCTTGACGAACTGGTGGGGCCAAAGCCACAACAGGCTGCCAGCCCACGTGCGTTTTTCACAGCCCTCAAATTCTGAAGATCGCTTGCGGATGTGGTCTCAGCCAGGGCCCAATGTCCGACTCCAATTGTTCAAGAACGAGCTGTCTTGCGAGCGCGCCGGGCGGAAGTTTCACCTGCTCTTGGACGATTTCGATGTCAAGGCCAAGGTCGATGGTCGGGTCTTGCTTTTCGAGTTCAAGGTATCCACTAACCTCGCTCACCCTCTCAAAGGCAGACTAACCCCTACTCAGATGGCGAGGCACCCGATATTCTTTTCTAGAAGTATTCACGCGCTGGAAGAACTAGAGAAGGCGCTGCCGAAGGAGCTTATTGACGAGGCGAGTGCGGCCTCCACGGACTTTATGGTGATTTTAGAAGCATTGACGGCGCGATCCCTGGCCCCGGAAATCGCCGCCAATGATCCGCTCGCGACGGCGAGACTGCGCGGTGTCGAGCGACAACAAAGTCTTGTTGAGAAGTCAGGTGGCATGCTCAAGGGTGAGAATGCGGCTAAGGTTCTAGGTATCTCGCGACAAGCTGTAGACAAGCGTCGCCGTCAAAATCGCCTTATCGGTCTGACGCAGGGCCGACGGGGATACGCCTATCCGATTTGGCAGTTCGAAGGCGGCAAGACGCTCGCCAACTTGGAGACGGTACTCGATCGACTACGCAATCATGATCCCTGGATGCAGCTGGCATTCTTCGTCAATGCCAACGATCGGCTGGGGGGAAGTAGTCCTCTCGAAATGCTCCGGTCCGGGAAAGCGGAACCCGTCCTTGTGGCAGCGGCAAGCTACGGTGAGCAAGGAGCTGCGTGACGGACTTTCCTGGCGAGCACCCAGAGCCGCCCAGTGACCTTGGTGGTCGGTCTCCCTTATTCGTCAAGATCACGCCTGGAACAGTCTTCTCGCGTATCCACAATCGAAGCACGGGGCCAGTCTTTTTCGGCAGGACCGGCGGGAACCGTTTTGACGCGCCGGATGGAAGTTTCGGAGTGTTGTACGTGGGATTCGATGAGCATTGCGCTTTCATCGAAACGTTCGGCCACGACACCGGAATCCGAGTTGTAACTCGACGGGCACTCGCACAACGTCACCTCTCTTATCTCGAAATGACGGAGCCTTTGAATCTCGTTGATCTAGCGGCTTCGGGCGGTCTCGCGCGAATCGGTGCGGATGCTCGTCTGTTGAGTGGTCCCCACCGGGTAGCCCAGCGTTGGTCCGCTGCGTTGCGCATTCATCCTTCAAAACCCGCGGGTCTTGTCTATCCTGCGCGCCACGATACCGCTAGGAATGCCTGCGCCTTATTCGATTTTTCCGATTCCGTTTTGCAGTTAACGAACGCCGGATCTTTGCTTGACCCTCAACATGCGCTGCTTCTTGCGACAATTCTCGATACCTACGGCTTTGGTCTAATCGACTAAATATCCCGAAGAAGTTGGCAACAGTTTGTGCATTCGTTTCCTCGAGACGCTCACCATCAGCCGGGTTTAGTAGTTCGAGACATGCCTTACGGAGGATTGTATCGTGGGCGAACAAATGACCCGCTATTTTCACAATGACATGCTCGACATCCGTCCTTCTGCATTACTCGACGTCAAGAGGTTTCACAACTGAACCTATCCAGTCGCGTATCATCAGGAAACGAAACGCGTTTTTCTCCAATGCTTCGGTGATGAGTTTGTGAGCTTCATCTGGCTGGACATCCAAGAAATATCCGTTCGCGCGGAGCATGGCGTCGGTGATGACAAAACTGACCCGCTTGTTCCCATCGAGGAAGGCGTCGTTGTTTGTGAGCGATTCCATCAAAGCCGATGCCTGCTCGATAAGGTTTCCGTAATAACCGTTTTGTGTACGCAAAACGGCGGACTCTAGTAGTCCCTTATCTCGAATACCCTGGAGTCCCCCGAATTCCTCGATCAGCAGGCGGTGAGCTTCGATGGTTTCAGCTACGGTTGGGTAAATGCGTGACGGCATCTACTGAGCCAAAAGCTGAAGCAGCTTTCGGTTCTTATTTACCGACCGGCGCACATGCGCCATAATCTCTGGACGTACGACGCTCTGAGTTGGAGCGACAAACTGAATGTAATGTTCTACGGCTTGTTCCAAGACATACGTTGTCGTCTGGCCGTTGTCCTTCGCGAGCTTAGTCAGGTCATCGTAGAGTGTGGCCCGCATATTTAGTCCGATCTGCTTTCTAGCTTCCCTGGCCATATCCCTCTCTCCTCACGACTCTGTGATTATGCCGCAAATACTCTTCAGTCAATAAGAATCTTGATCCATCTAAATGGAGCAATACAACCAGCTGCTCCCTGGCATTCTGAATTCCTCAGAGATCACTTCGGCTAGCGCCGATCCCAGTGGCTCGTTATGTATGCCAGGAGGTTCGTACTCGACGCCCTTGGTCGAGAAGCTCTATATTTCTGCGAGCTCGATCGCAATCGACCGCCCGACGATCACCTCGTTCGCTGGCTTTGGGCCGAGCGAGCTATCCCCTTACTACGGTGACCCGCCCACTCCTCCGGCGCAGAAAATTGCTAAATATTTCGCTAGTTGATTGGTTTGAATTGTTCAGCAACGTTACGGAGGTTGCCATCGCATTCCGAACACGGATCGCAGAATTGATTCTTGAAAGTTCCGTAATCGGTGAGCCGAAAGTTCCGCGCGATTCGAGCGAGGCGAAGAAGAACCATTTTACGGCAATCGAACTAACAAGGTCTTGCGCTTAAGAATAGCAGTTTGTTGAGTGCGCCGGGATAAACCGGCTTGGAGTCGTGGATGAAAGAGCCATACAGGAAAGGCGTAGCGAGCCATCCTGTCCCCGAGTCATGCGTGGCCAGTCGCAAGGCTGGACGCGAA